>CESW01066722.1_pt1 | contig 38114 bp, 26 predicted proteins | sample 531171 | NCBI WGS metagenome assembly CESW01 (sample SAMEA2621859, study PRJEB7988) | marine metagenome | biome: marine biome (ENVO:00000447); feature: surface water layer (ENVO:00002042); material: "saline water (ENVO:00002010), including plankton (ENVO:xxxxxxxx)" | depth 5 m
GTGTAATTCCCCGTCGCATTTCCAGCTACAATCTCATCAGATACCTCAATTGTAACTTCCCCGCAATTGTCGGAAGCCGATGCCTCCGCAAAGACAATGTCATCAGAACATTCAATAGTGTAATCATCGGGAACGCTCGTGAATTCAGGAGCGGCAATGTCTTCAATCGAAATCGTGTAATTGTACTCTGCTGATCCCCCAGCGCAGTTTTCAATAAGTACAGAACGAAGAATGCTGTAATTCCCCGCACAATTGCCCGCAACAATTTGATCCGAAACCAAGGAAACTTGCAATTCCCCTTCACATCCCAGTGCCGCTTCACTTGCGTTGCTGTAACTCACCTCAAATTCATCGGCACTTGGCAATCCAGGGATGTCATCGCAAGAAGCAGTCATGTCCTCAGGACCTTCATCAATGACCGGACACGCAAACGCACCTAGCGGTTGTTGTTGGAATGTTAAATCAGGACGAACGTCATTGACTTGATCTCCCTCGGGGAATACCTGAACTCTAAAGGAACCTGAGATTTGACCATCGGTAGTCAGTTGTGCAACCAACACTCGATTGTCATCGCCAGAAACGCCATTCACTCCACCCGGCGGAACCAAGAACCATCCACTACCTAGGTTGTCGTCCACAGTAATGCTGTTTCCCGATTCAAACGAATCAATCCAAGCGCCTGGAATGAGCTGTGCTTCACCCCCACTTAAATCGTCACTTGATGTCGCGCCTATGGTAACATACGAATCATAGGCCGCGTCAGGCGCCACAACCATCATGGCCGAACTGATATTTGTTCCGAGGCAGCCACCAAAAACATTTTGATAAAACGACGTTGTCGTGTGAAGAGCTAGGGGAAAATCATCACTTCCCGTGACCGCAGTCAAAACGTCATCCGAATTCGGAGTGTTGACGTATACTCGATACGTGCTAAGTCCCTCGAGATTACCTGATGTATGGTGTTGAATTAAATCAATACTGACACTGTACCCTTCCTCAGTTGAAGTGAATGTTTCGTAGGCACAACAGTAATCACAAGAGCCATCATCTACCGCCGCGACGGGATCGTAGTTGCATGCTTGAATGTCAGTACAACCTGCCTCCTCAATGTCACAAATGTCATTGTTGTTCACATCAAAACAAATGCCATCACAGTCATATCCTGCATCAGCATATTCACAAGAGTCGTCGTCATAGTCGACGTCAGGGTTGTAATTGCAGGCTTCATCATCCATACATCCGCAAGCATTTTGTCCACATGAACAAAACTCGCAGGAGTCGTCAAGCACGTTGGCTTCGTCATTGAAGTTGCAAGCCAACTCATCCGTGCAACCAGGGTTCACAAGAGTCACATTGTATTGCTCAGCCAGCACCAAGGTGTTGCCACATGCATCAGAAATGAGATACTCTCTCATCACCACCTCGAGTGCATCTGAAGAAGAAACCACGACGTCTGTCACGACAAACGTCGGGTTGTCGTCACAACTGTCAGCCACTTCCAAACTCGCTTCTGGTATGGTTTCACCAATCAAGCCATTGATGTCAATCGCACAGGAAGCCACGTCCTCGCAACCATTCCAGCCCGAGACCACGAAAGGTGGAGTATCATCAACAATTTCAATGCTTTGCGTTGTCGTAGAAGCATTCCCACAAGCATCTGTGGCCGTGTAAACGCGTTCTATGGTGTAGGACTGAGGACACGAGCCTGAAATAAGATTCTCCGTGACACTGACTTCAACATCACTGCAATTGTCTGACACCACGGGAAGATTTGAAGGGATCTCCTGTGCACAGCTCAACACCAAATCCGACAACTCCTGAATCACTGGCGCTTCGTCATCAATCACATCAATGATTTGTTGACCAGAGGCCATGTTCAAACAAGGGTCAGTAGCAATGAATGTCCTGACAACAGTATAGCTTCCTGGACAATCTCCCGCTACAACTTCCTCTTCAACAGCAATGGTTACTTCACCGCAATCATCCGTTCCGTATGCTTCACCGAGATCTGCTGTTTCCATATCTTGACAGAGTACTGTCAGATTTTCAGGCACGAACAAAACCGGTGGGACTGTATCCACAACGACAATGATCTGCTCACGTGAACGCGAATAGCCTGAACAATCTGTTGCCGTCCATGAACGAAACAGGGTGTAGTCGTGCTCACAAACCCCATCAATGCGCGTTTCACCATCAAAAGTGATGCTGGGAGAAGGACTTTCGTCGTAGCACATGTTTCCATTGTAGGTTCCCTCGAAAGAGGGCGCAAATGGGGACACAATGGCCTCAACAACGGCATCTTCAACCGCAGGGACTTGCCAACCTTGGACAATCACATTTGCTGGAAATGACGTGAATAAGGGCCTCAATGAATTTCCGTCGCAATCGAAATTGGGAGCTGCATAGTTGCATTGACCAGGATCTGTAGCACTGATGTCAAAGTTGCACGCCAACGAGTCCTGACAGCCCACAATTTCGAAAGGATCACACACGCCATCACCATCCTCATCGAGCAAACAGTTTCCATCACAGTTATAACCAAATACAGGGAAAACGCACGATTCATCTGCATACAAAGCGGTTTCGTCGTAGTTGCATGCTGTAGATTGAAGACAGCCAGCACACGACTCAAATTCACATGACCCGTCATCATTGGTTGCCTCCACATTAAAATTGCAAGCCTCAGGATCGGTACACCCTCCTACTGGCTCCTGGCAAGATCCATCATCATCTGTGGCAATAGGGTTGAAATTTAGTGCTGTTTCAGAGGTGCAACCTGGAATCTCATCTCCATCGCACACGTCATCTCCATCCGCATCAGCCAAGCAATTCCCATCACAATCTCTTCCCGCCTGTGGAAAGACACATGACCCATCATTGACTTGCGCCTCCAAATCGTAGTTACACGCTGATACATCCGTGCAACCTGTTGCAAGGCACGACACAAAATCACAATTTCCGTCGTCTTCGTTCGCATTTGGATTGAAGTTGCAGGCTTGCTCACTTGTGCACCCTAAAATGGGATTGCAACTGCCATCGTCGACCGTAGCAGTCACATCATAGTTGTCTGCAAACTCATTTGTACAACCTGCGCAACTCGTGTACTCACATGAACCGTCATTCACTTCAGCCGCTGCATCATAGTTGCAAGCATTTTCAAGGGTGCAACCAGCAACGAGGCAACTCAAATAGTCACAAGAGCCGTCATTGATTGTTGCAGCAGCATCGTAATTGCATGCCGCGGAATCGGTGCATCCCAAAACTAGGCAGCTCACAAAGTCACAAGAGCCGTCGTTTACAGTGGCCTCAGGATCAAAATTACAGGCAATCTCAAAGGTGCATCCCGGCACAACTGATTGAGCCATAGACACTTGAGAAAAAACCACGAGCAGAGCGGAGATGAAAATTCGCATATCGAGTCTTTTGATGGAACTTTTAAATATAAGGATGAAAATTAAGATTTCATCGACCAACGACAATTTTTGACACTCTAAACCATGATAAATCTCTATGAGCACAGGAAATTGAGGTTGCGAACCATGAACAAAGACCATCCTGCACCCTCACCTTACCGCATGAAAAAGGTGCCATTCAAGGCACCTTTAATTCAGCTTCAAAAAGAATCTTATGACTTAAAAATCAGTACTCCTCGTCATAATCCGACCACCCTTTCGATCCACCTCCTCCTCGTGATTTCTTCATTTTTGTTTGACGAGGACCGTCTGAATATTTGTCAGGCTTCTGTCGTTGGACTTTCTTTTTTTTCGCAGGCTTTTTATCCGCTCCAAAAGAGGGATTTCCTCCATTCTGCGGACGATTTCCTGCAACCGAGCGAGGAGATGAACCGTTACCATGACTGTCTCTCGCTCCTTCTGGACGTCCTCCAGTGTTGTTCGACCTCGGACGTGAACCGCGTTCTTCAGCCTCTTTCACGACCATTCGAAACCCCATGAAATCCTTGCCATTCATCTCGGCAATCGCCTTTTCCCCTCCTGCTCGATCTTCCATTTCGACAAAACCGAAGCACTTGCTTTGCCCTGTCTCGCGATCAGTGACAATTTTGGTACTTCGAACAGGCCCCATGGCACCAAACCATTCTAACAAGTCCGATTCAACCGCATCGCGATTGAGCTTAGCTACAAAGAGTTTCATTTTTGTGTTGAAAACGATAGAATGGCTGCAACATACGCGAAAAGACGCAGTTCACAGCCGGAACTAAATTCAAATGTTTGTCAGCAATCTTCTCCAAATGCGGCCAAAATTTGAAGTATATCATTGACATTGGTGGCTCCGTCGCCGTTTAAATCAGCGTCACAATCAGACGTGCAGCCAAAATCTGCAAGCAACTCGAGGATGTCCGCAACAGTAATTTGCCCATCCTCATTGAGATCTTCTGGACAGACAGGCGCGTATTCGCAACTGCCATCATCAACCAGCGCCTCAGGATCGTAATTGTTGGCTTGAGAATCTGTGCAGCCACTGCAAGAGCTGTTGTCTCCTCCACACTGTCCGCAGAGGTCATTTGCCAAACAAGAGCCATCATCGATTGTGGCATTCGAATCGTAATTGCACGCCGTGGAATCGGTGCAACCTGCACAACTCGTGAATTCGCAAGAACCATCGTCTTCTGTCGCATTGGGACTAAAATTGCATGCATCCGGGTCAGTGCATCCCAAAACATCCTCTAGAATTGATGTGCAAAGCCCATTTAAGACGACAGTCAGGTCGTAATCAACTCCTGCACTTGCTGACCATCCATTCACCAACGAGAATGACCACGTTCCAGTCCCTGTCAATTGTGCACCACTCAAATCAACATTTGTTGTGTACGTCCCTGATTCTGAAGACTGCCAGTCAGTTGGCCAAACTTCGGCATAATTTCCAAGATTCGTGCACGCGCTTGGGATGTTGTAACCGCCGATGAAAACACAACTTCCATCAGGCAGAACAATTTCAATCATCAAGTCCGCAGCCCAAGATCCATTTCCACCTACATTGTCCCAAATCAGCGAAATGTCAAGCGTGTCAAGCGTTCCTGTAGCATTCGTCTGCACAGCCGCACCCACCTCTCCTGCACCAAGATTGGTTTCCTCGATGTTGAGTGAGAAATCACAGGTTGGACAACTCCCGTCGAAATCAGGATACTCGCAAGAGCCATCATCCAAAGTAGCCGACGGGTCATAGTTGCAAGCCAGTGGGTCATTGCAGCCGCTGCACGTGCTATTGTCACCACCACAAACACCACAATCGTCGGAAAGCAAACAAGATCCATCGTCTTGTGTAGCTGTCGCATCGTAGTTGCAAGCAACTGGGTCTGTACATCCCAAGCAGTCAAAGTCACATGAACCGTCGTCTAGCGTGGCTCCTTCGTCATAATTGCAAGCGGTCACATCTGTGCAACCAAATCCACAACCATCCGCCCCTATTTGTACAATATCCGACCCTTGGCTCGTTCCATTGCCACTCTGTGCCGAGTCGAGATCGCCTGTAGCAAGCACATTGCCTGCATCATCGGTGAACGTATATGTCGCGCCATTCCAACCGTCTCCATAGCTGTCTGTCATACTGAACGTATAGCATCCATTGGGAAGACATTCATCCGTTGTCCCGGCCACTCCTGAAGCGAATACCGTACCATTCAAATCCAAACTCCAGCCGATTTCACTGTCCCAGCTTCCCCCTCCAACACTAACGGTAATGCCACTTCCGGTCGTATTCATGAAAAATTCGTTGGCAACACTGTCGTTCTCCACATTTTCATCTACTCCACCATTGGGATTGGACACAGTAAATGAGAACGTGTGACTGCCTTCTAATGGTGAAATTTCACTCAAGGTCACTTCTTCGCTGAGACCGTAATCCAAAGAACCTGTCCAAATCAATTCGCCTTGCACCACTCCGTCCACGCTGAAGGAAATGTCAAGAGAGGTCAGTGTCTGCTCACCATTGTTTCGAATACGGATCACAGGAATTACGCTTGTATCGCAGACCCCAGCAGTCGGCGAGAGAATAGACTGAGCCTGAGCGTCAAGGGCAAACTCTGGAACAGATGGGACACAACCTGACGAATTCAGCAAGCTCGCGCGCGCCCCGCCGGGAGCAAACAAGGCATTCATGCGATCTGACTGCCCTTGCGTGAACAAATTCATACAATCGTCATCTGAATAATCCATGTAGTTCTGGACCATTGCACTCGTCCCAGAAACACAACTCGAGGAACCTATTGCACATCCATAGTTGGCACTGTTGTCCTCAGGCGTGTCCGCCACAAAATCGTCCTGACCACATCCACCATCGCCCCAGATGTGACGGAGGTTCAAATAATGACCAACCTCGTGGGTTGCGGTACGTCCCAAATTAAAAGGAGCTTGTGCTGTTCCCGTGTTTCCTGTAGCTGTGTAGTTACATACAATGCCATCTGTAGCTGATGGACCTCCGGGGAACTGCGCATAGCCCAAGAGATTGGAACCAAGGTCACAAACCCAAAAATTCATGTAATCTGAAGCCGGCCAAGCGTCTGAACCTCCCTGAGAGCTGAACTTCATTGCATCATTGGCGCCAAAAGACGAGACATTCGTCGAAACTCGCAAAATCCCATCCGTCGGATTTCCTTGTGGATCTCGAGAAGCCAGGCAAAACTCGATTTGCGAGTCTGCAGCCTGGGGCCATACGTCGTCTTGGTCGGCGTTCAATCGACGAAAATCTTCATTTAAAATGTCCAATTGTGACATGATTTGAGCCTCGCTGATGTTTTCTGCCGCTGTATTGTAAAGGATATGAAAGACAACAGGAATGGTCACAACCATTTCAGCAGGTTGCACTGACTGGGTCGTCATTTCATGCAGATACGTTTGGGTCTGCCTCTCGATGAGGCTCATTCGACTTGCCAACTGAGAATCTTTGTGCATCAGGCGGTCCAAATTGCCCATGGTATGACATACCCGATGCCGAATACTGCTGTCGTCGATCGTCAAGCTAGTTTGGGCGTGCGCCGTGGAGACCACAAACGCAATCGAGACAAATGTCAGGCCCCAAAACAAAAATGAACGCATTGAAATGTATTAAGCTCGTCGAGGCAATATACGGTTTTGCCTTGAATTATAAACAACTCGTCTAATTTCACCGCCTCAAAGAAGAAAGCATATTTTCTGAGTTTGGTGCAACCATTTAAGCCAACTTTGTTGCATGAAGCCTGCATGTCACATCTTATATCAAGACACTGACCACAGTGTTGTTTTAAAACCTGCGGGTATGGCCACTCACGGTCGAGGCAAAAACACACTTCTGAACCACATTCAAAATGGCAGCAAATCATGCTCTCCTGGCCATTGGAAACCTCTTCACCGCCTTGATTACGGAACCCGAGGGCCGGTTGTATTTGCACATACAATGCTAGCTTACCAGGCACTTCGCCGTAATTGGTCGAGAAGCACCAAAATATATCACGCCTGGCATGTTGGACAATGGAAGACTGACCGAGGTCTTGTGGCCATGCCCTTGAAAGGAAAACACAGCGAGACGAGATTCCGTTGTCTGGGATCTCGGAGTTGGGGAGTTCATGGTGTCGCTTCTCTCGTTGAATGGGCTCCACTCTCCGGTCGAACTCACCAAATCCGAAGGCATGCTGCCGCTGTAGGCCATCCCATTGTTGGGGACACTGTCTATGGTACACCTCCAGTCTACAAAGGATATGGACTTCATTTGACATGCACTTATTTCTCTTGGATTCACCCCACGACCGAAGAGAGCATGGAGGTCACTGTCCCCCCAGCCAAAAAGATGAGGCGTGTTGTCCAAAACACATTCATGCCAAGAACCACCTCACCGTGGATGGCTCTATTCGAGTCAGCATAAGACTTCAACAGACGTAACTTCCACCAGAAATCAGTCCTCATGCGTATTGTCCGTGCCTTCATTCGACTTGTGCTTTTTTTGCTGCTGTCTTTGGGCACGATTGGAAGACTTCTTTTGGCTTTTATGTGGATGAGGATTGCGGGGGGAGGCATCAAAACAAAACGAATCTTTGTCCATAGGTGCTTTGTCCGTTTTGTTCAACAAGTCCAGCGAATTATGGGTGTTCGCATCCACTGGGAAGGTCAATTTCCTGACAAACCTGCCGTGCTCATGGGCAACCACCGTTCCTATGTAGATGCCATCCTTTTTCCAGTTGGATTTCCAGTGGTTTATGTCGGACGTGTCGAATCCAGGTCTTGGCCAGTTATTGGTTGGGGGGCCTCTTTGCTTGGCACCATATGGGTGGACCGACAAAGTAAAGAGAGCCGTCGCGCCACGAGGACTGCCGTCCGAAATAGGTTAAAAGAAGGGATGGGCATTGTCATTTTTCCAGAGGGAACGACATACCGAGGTCCAGAATTGCTCGAATATCGCCCAGGCATGTTCTACACGTGCGCTGAAGAAGGTTTTCCAATTGTTCCTGTGGCATTGGAATATCGAGACCCCAACATTGCGTGGGTCGACAAAGTTTGGTTCCTGACGCATGCGTTCCATCATTTTGGCGCAAAGCATATTGACGTGGCAGTCCGAATTGGCGAAGCCGTTCACATGTCTGATGCTGAGGCCCTTCGTTCTCACGTGCGCAATTGGACGGAAAGTCAAGTTTTGGAGCTGAGAGCTCGTTTTGATTCCCAATGAATTTGACTAAAAATTTGAAACGTAAAATGGGCTGACTTCGTGAGAAATCAGCCCATTCATAAGTAAAGTGCCCTCGTGAACTACTGGATCATCAGAGGCAATGCCGCTTGACCTTGGACTGTCTGAACGACCACAGTGTAGCGCCCTGGTGCCAAAGATTCGACATTTAACCATGACGTTGTCACAGCTTGCAAGACTTCTGCGCCGCGAACATCAAATACAGATACGTTGGCTTGCTGAATTTCATTTGAACCCCAACTGAACATCACCTTTCCTCGCGCTGGATTGGGAATCAATACCAGTTCAATCTCCCCAATTCCTTCAACAAAATCGACCATTTCTAGGATCTGAATTGTTCGGATGACTTCACCCTCACAACCTGTGGTGTCTGACTCAATCACAGAAACAGATCCCGAGCCAGGTTGGCTACCCCATGTCACTTGGATTTCGGTAGTTCCTTGGCCATTTGTGATTTCGCCTCCATTTGCACTCCACGTAAAGTCGTCCCCTACGGCCCCATTGTAAGTGTACGTCGCCACATTTCCCGCGAATGGAAACAAAGGCCCCGATATGCTACCTCCACCGAGTGTGTAGCACGACTCATCATCAACATTTGCCGTCGCTTCATAGTTGCAGGCCCCCTCATCAGTACATCCAAATACGGCAGGAATCCCGGTGCAGAGGCATTGTTCCCCAATGACGTCAAACACAGTATTCTCGTCACCGTCGTCACATTCATCGCCAGGAACTTCGCAAGAGCCATTGTCCGTGTTGGCCAACTCATCGAAGTTGCATGCGTCTGGGTTGGTGCAACCGAAAATTGATGGCAGACAGAATTGATGTTGGGTTTCACTGCCGTAATCCGCTTCGATCATTTGGAACAACACCATCCCCGATGAATCTGTCGCTGTGTAATCGCCGTCCACTCCGCATTGATTCCATTGGGCACCATTCAATCCATCTCCGTAGGTGTCCGTAATGACGAATGTGTAACAGCCTTCGGTGAGGCATTGCTCGAAAGACACTTCAGTTTCGGATTCTGTGTAGTCTCCCGCTTCCGCGGAGGCGACAATGGTTTCGCCTAACACCAACTCCCACCCCACTTCTTCTGGCCAGCAATCGGTGAGAATGTTTAGAGTGAAGTCAATGCAGGGAAATTCACAAGAACCGTCATCGATGGTTGCGATAGGGTTGAAATTCAGTGCCTCATTCCCGAAGGCATCAACCTCAATTGTACATCCGGGCACCAGCGTATCACAAGCAGGGGTAGTGACCAACACCGTTTCTGAGACAAGAGAATCGACGCTCACGTAAAATTCATAATTCACGCTCGGATATGCACCGTTGAAAGTGTACGTATCTCCAGAATTGATGACCAGTGAATCACAAGAAACTCCTAGACTGTCAAAGTCATTGGATTGACAAACCAAGGTGGTTGAACATAGAAAAGAACCTAGCTCCACTCCTAGATCTATTTCAGTCACCACAGAGTCTAACGTGGGGTCGTATACACAGCCTGAGGATACAATTACGCTGTCGATGTCACACTCAATGGGTCCGCAATTTGCGAGAGCCAATTCGAGTGCATTGTGAACATTCAAACGTCCTCCCGTAACTGTTTCGCCTATCAAATTGCTGACCTCATCTGTGCCATCAAGAATGTAACCGCGAACCAAATCCGCCGCCGCTTGTGGATTGCTTATCGCAAGCCCCATCAGATCAGGACACGGGGCACTGTATACCAAGGCAATCGCACCTGCAACGCACGGGCTTGCGAACGACGTGCCGCTCGTATTTCCATAGCCTGTGGTGCCGCTTGGAAGGAAAACATTCTCGCCCGGAGCTCCCAGGTCAATGGTCGTCGCCCCATATCCAGAAAACGTTCGAACGTCGTTGTCGTTTGTGGCGGTTACAGCCACCATGTACGGAGAACTGCACCCTGTCGGCATGTCCCCTTGCGTGTCAATGTTGTATTGGGCATTGGCCGTCGCACCGCAATTCAAAATGCCTTGTTCACCGAGGTCATCGTAATAAGCACACCACACGGGATAATTCGCAGGGTTGGCCAGATCGATCCCCCATGATGCATTTGTAGCGACAACAAAGGCACCTCGAGCTCCATTGCTTTCATTGAAGAGTGCACGCATCTCATAAGGGTAATTGTAAGCCGCAATGACGTTGGCCTCTGAAAGACCGCCCCCCATGTCAACCTGCATGATGTCCACGTCCCAGTTCACACCGACGCCACCTATGCCATTGTCTCCTGTCGCTCCAATCATGCCACTTACGGAAGTTCCGTGACCACCTGCTGCAATGGCGTCGTTGTTGCTTCCAGAATTCCAACCGTTGTAGTCGTCGACAAAACCATTTTCGTCGTCATCAACGCCATTGCCGGGAATCTCTGCTTCGTTCACCCAGTGATTGTCAATGAGGTCCACGTGATTGTAGTTGGAGCCGCCGCCCTCGAGAACCGCGACGACAATGCGAGAGCCATCTGCACCTGCACCGCCTGTGGTGATGTCCCAGGCCAAGTCACTGTCAATGTCGTGATCTCCGTTTTCTACATGATGCCACTGCTGACTCAATTGAGGGTCATCGGGCAACGTTTCACGATTCTGAACCTCATGGTTGAATTGAGCCGCTTCGATGCGGCTGTCCTGGCGCAAGCGACGCAGCAACTCCCAGTCCTGCGCAGATGTCGTCACTTCTGCAATTCGGACAAGGTGAATGTGCGCACGATGCGAAAGCAAATCCACATGCTCCAATTGATATTCATTGGCCCACTTGGTGCCATCCTGATCGCTGTGGAACATGACGATGAACTCTCCGGGAATGTGGCCTTGGGCCACTGCATCTGTCCCGCCCGTCGTCAAAGTCAATGCGAAGGCTGCGTTAAAAAGACGTTTTAATTTCATGGAATTGGATAATGAATCAAATCGAGGGGAAAGTTAAGTGGCGAAAAGTCACGAACATCACTTCAATTCCAGAGTTGCAAATGAAGTCCTCAAAAGGTGGCGTCAAATCTCAACATGACGTGCCTCGGCGCACCAAGAATGCCTGGCCGTGTACTCACAATGCCGTTTGTGACGTTGTTGACAATGAGCGAAAAGCGTTGGCCTTTCGGGGCTGTGTAAGCCAAACGTGCATCCCAGCGCTTCGCCCCATTGGTGAATTGTTCTCGATAATTCACCAATCCACTGATCAATTCCTCGAAGTACCAATCGACCGCATCAATGAAACTTTGATGATTGAGTGCAACTCCCACCGTCCATGGCCCCAAATCCCATTCGACATCAATCTTTAAGGAGCCTTTGTTTCGATACTTCAACAAGGAACCTGCTGCAACCAAACTGTCACGAGCCGTTGAGTCATTGGAGCTCAAGAAGTTATCTAAGAATACACCCACATTCACTTGAGCAGTGTCATTGGTCAGATCCCCGGCGTAATTGTAAGTGTACCCCGCCACAGTGCGCATGGGGATGCCCATCACCTGTCCTTCTCCTACAGCACTGAACTCATAACCTGCAATACGGGTTCGCCCTAAATTCAGTGGCTGGAAAAAGAATTGAGGAGCCCCATTTTCGATCACAATTGTTCCATTGGAGTCCGTTTGAGCTCGCAATGTGTATTCAATCATCTCGTCGTAATTGAGGACAAAAGCCGACCCCTCGAGCAGAAGACTGCCTGCGTCTCCTTTGAATTCTTGGACCAACCCCAACTCCCAGTTGTTGCCTGACTCACTTTGAAGGCCGATGTTTCCTTGGATGTTGATGCCGTCCGTGAGATTGCCTTCGACGTATCGCTCTCCAAGAGAAGCAAAGCGCAAGGACTCCCCGTAAGAAAATCGCAAATTCGTGGAAGGGGTAAGTCTTCGATTTAATCCAAACCTGTAAATGGGCCCAGAAGATTCAGAAAAAATTCCAGGATTCACATTGTTTTCATAACGCACACCTCCGACAAATTTCCAACCTCGATTGGACCATTCAACTTGGTTGAAATATGCGCCATTGAACGTAAGAAGATCAATTCCAGGGTACAAACTGGAGAATGACTTCTGCATTAAACCAAAGCAACCCACTTGGAGTGAGAGATGATCACTGACCGCTCGAGAGTAGCGATATTGACCCATGCTTACTCTGCTGGTACTCGTTGCCCCAGGATTTTTACCGAACCGAGACGTTTGGAAAACACGGGTGTTTAGATGATGGGTGCCGCCCTGCAAAGGAGCATAAACGGCCCAAGCATCGGCATGCCAATTTGCCCATCGATCTTCACTTGATGTCCCTTGCATTGGCAGATACGCATTGGTGGCAAAATCGTCCCACAAAATGAAGCGCCCCATTTGTTGGTATTGACCTTGCCATGCCCCCCCAAACTGCCACTTGGGAGACAGCCTGTATCGAAATTTCACATTCCCGCGAATGCGCTGCTCGTGACCTACAGAGAGGTAAGTTTTATCAGAGAACACACTGCCTCCAGCTACGATGTCCAACTTGCCAAAAGCTTGCCTGTGCGATGCACTCATGCCATTCGAAATCGGAGAGTAACTGTGATCCCACCAGCGCCACTGTGTGGAGTCGGGGTCCGAATACACGCCGTTGAAAACGCTGACCACCGTTTCAGGTTTGGAACCCGGCCACACCGTGCGCATGTGAATGACCCCGTTGGATGCCCCAGAACCGTACATGGAGGACGCTGTCGATTTTACAACCTCCACTTGTCCAACGTGCTCCATTGGCAAGTAAGACCACCATATCTCCCCCAAATCGCCTGAAAGCATTGGCATGCCGTCAAGCAACATTTGGACCCGGCTTCCAACACCGTAACTGTATCCACTTCCTCCTCGAATGCTCACCTGACCATCGAGGATGGATACCCCTGGCGTTTTGGATACCAACCCTTTCAAATCGGTGGCGTTTGCGGCCTCCACCAAGTAAGGTTTGAGCACAGTCACGGGAACTGTCTCGTCTTGCACTTTGGATCCAGAGATGCTGGCAGTAATGACCACGGCATCCAATTTTTCCGCCATCGGATTCATTACAATTTGGCCGTTGAGCTTGGCAATCCGTTTGCACGACAATGTCAGCTCTTCATAGCCCACAAAGCTGAATGTAGCCCAACATTCTCCGGGACAAAAACTCAAGACTTCAGGCGCTACCAATCGACCATCTGTGTCTGAGGACAACACCATGGATGCCTCCTCCCCCTCGCATCCCACCTGAACAGTCACTCCTGGTAGGGGCAGCTCTTGACCCGTTGTACTTCCTCCATCTAGCGTTGTCCAACGCTGAGGATTTTGAGCCAAACTGGTCAATGAGAGTGACAAAAATCCAAGGCTAAAACAGACCGGCAGTCCCTGCAAAGCTTTGATCATAGGGCAATATGGCTCAAATTGATGCCTACGTCTTTGAGCAAACGCAATCATTTGTCCACGAAAAAGAATAATTCTTTCACACTTTCGCATCATGAGTGAACGCATCAATCATTTGTGGCCATGCTTACTAGTTTTAATCGCTTGTCAACACGAGCCGCAGGACATAACATGGCCATCTCCATCTTCCATTCGTTCGCTGGACGTCATTGATGAACATCACATACGTTATGCAGGTGCAGATGGCTGGGTTGGTCAAACCACAAATGCTGGAAACCAATGGCATCACATCCAATGGTTGACACCAGACTCTATTCTTCCGTCCTTCAGATCCTCTGCGACAAATGGCTCAAGTTGGTTTGCTGCGTCCATTGCTTCTCCAGCTTGGATTGCCCGTGCCGACAGCAACTCCCTTCAACCAAAGTGGGTGTATCAAGATACCAGTTCAACTGTGTTTTTAGATGCCATGGCATGGTGGAATTTCGAGGAAGGACTTGTCTTTGGTGATCCTGTCAACGGGTGTTTAAACCTCCTTATAACCCGAGATGCTGGTCAATCGTGGCAAGCGACTTCATGCAAATTGATTCCGGAACACACTGAGGGCGAGGCAGGATTTGCAGCTTCCAACGGCAACATCTGCATTCAAGGCGACACAGCATGGGTGTTCACTGGGGGTATGGCATCTCGCTGTTTGCGAAGTGTAAATCGCGGTCACAAATGGGAGGTTTTTGATTTACCGATACGACAAGGCGAAACGATGAGTGGTGTGTTTGGTGCCTCCTTCGCGGATTCACAGAATGGATTGGCCATTGGCGGGCATTGGGGGCACCCTGAAAACAACATCGGCAACCTCATTTCAACCGCAGATGGAGGTGAGCATTGGACCTTGATTGCTGAAGGAACCGGACCTGGTTATCGGTCCTGCATCCAACACCATCCAACGAGGAAAGGAGAGGTCGTTGCCGTGGGTTTTCAGGGAATCGATGTGAGTTTGAATGGTGGTTTTTCCTGGCAGCATATGAGCGACAGCAGTTTCTACGTCGCCCGCTTTTCCCCAAGCGGTCAAACGTTGTGGTTGGCAGGCGAACAGAGCCTCAGGCGTTTGAGTTGGGACAGATTCATTGCCAACCTTTAGCCGGACAAGTCAAAACTTGTTGGTCTTCACTTTTCAGGTGCGAAATCAAGAAAATCACAAGCAATTCATGTGACTGAACATCAACGGACGTGATAAAAGGTGTCGCGCTCGAAACGAAAACGCGAGCCATAAATTCCTTTGGCTGTTCTTTTTCCCGCGGAAATCACCATACAGACCTCTGCTCGCGACGGCAACTCCAAAATCTTTTTCACCCTCTTGCTGTCCATGCCCTCCATCGGGCATGTATCGTATCCTTCAGCACGCATCGCAAGCATGAAGTGAGCTGCCGAAAGTGCGGTGCTTTTGTGCGCCCAAACGCGCATGTCAGCCCATCCAATGGGTTCACGAGGCGTCGCTTTCAACAAGCCCCTTAATGGCAGCCAAACTCTCTTGACCCACGCAAAAACCCCCTGCGTATAGGCGATTCGGGTGATTTTGTTGAAATATTGATAAGCCCGTTCCGGCATGTTACCACGACGATCAAATTCCTTTAAGGTCCAGGTGTTGTTGCGCCGCCACAGGTCTGGCCTCGCCACAAAAACGAACAACTCTGGTGCCGTGGAGGCCGCTGGTTGCCCCAAGCACGCTTCGACCAATTTTTTCTTCTTGTCAGTGGATGCCACCCGATAAATTTCCCAACATTGAAGATTTGAGGAATTTGGTGCCTTCTGCGCCGCATCGACAACCCGATCAATGGCCTCATCTGCAACGCAGTCCCTTGCATATACCCTCGTGCTTCTTCTCGAATCGACAACATCATAGAAGGCCCTCGCATCAAGAGGGGGCATCTCCATTGCCGGTTCTTGAGAAGGTTGGACCGAAGAAAACATCTTCACTTTCACCATGAGTCAAAGGTCGTCATTGAACAGCGCTCAACTTCCAGAGTCGGTCGGAAAGCCGATTTGGCCCTGCATCACATTTGGCACCTTTTCATCGCTGTCCCACTTTAAAGCAGATACAAACCTCGAAGCCGCGCGATCAGCTTGCCCTTGCGTCTTGGCATGAACCATGGCAAGCAATTCGCCTTCACGCACCTGAATTCCAGCCATGGAAATTTGACCAAACCCCACCGAATGATCAATGGAAGCGTCTGTCTGGGTGCGACCGCCACCTAGTTCCACCACTGCCATCCCCAATTGGCGAACATCGTATCCAGCAATTTTGCCAGAACGCGGAGCCGTGATGGGACAATTCACTGGTGCATTGGGCAAAACCTTTTCAGGGCAGTCAACTACTTTTGGATCTCCCCCCATAGCCTCAATGCTCGCTGCCATCGAAGTCAATGCAGATCCGTCATCGAGCACGTTTTCAAGCGCTTGGCGAGCACCAACCTTATCTGCGTAGACCTCAGCTTGAACGAGCAGAGCCGCACCCAATTCCATCACCACCTCATGCAGGCGCGGGTGTCGCATAGAGCCATCCTTCAAATAAGATACGGCCTCATGTACCTCAAGAGCATTCCCCGCCGACCACGCAAGTGGCACTGACATGTCAGTCAGCAATGCCGATGTGTTCATCCCTGCGCCGTTGCCGACAGCCACCATGCTTTCAGCAAGTCGCCGTGCCTCGTCCAAATCTTGCATGACCGCCCCATTTCCACATTTGACATCGAGGACGAGGTGTTCAAGACCCGCTGCCAATTTCTTTGAAACAATCGAGGCCGTAATCAACCCCAAGTTCTCTACCGTTGCAGTCACATCGCGCACGGCGTACATCCTTTGATCTGCAGGTGCCAAGTCCTCTGTTTGGCGAACAATGGCAAATCCGTGTTTTTCAACCACCCGTTGGAAGTGATCTGCATGAACACCCGTTTGATATCCTGGTATGGACTCCAATTTGTCGATGGTGCCACCTGTGTGGGCCAGGCCCCTTCCTGCAATCATGGGGACATGAACACCGCAAGCTGCGAGCATGGGAGCCAGCATCAAAGACACGGCATCTCCCACACCACCCGTGCTATGCTTGTCCAAAATGGGGCCACGCAATCGATTGCGATCCCAAGTCAGCACTCGGCCAGAGTCGCGAACAGCAAGCGTCAGTGCCACTCGCTCCTCTACATCCAAATCCTGAAAAAAAACGGCCATGGAGAATGCGGCAATTTGCGCCTCTGTAACTGCTCCAGAAGTCACCCCTTCCACAAAAGCAGTGATTTCTTCCAAGGTCAGACACAGTCCGTCGCGCTTTTTTTGAATCCACTCTTGGGGCAGCCCCACGCTCTGGTTGGTCGGGTTACTCATGTCATCGCCACGAAGAAACCTGCAATGGTGCCAGACATCAAATTGGACATGGTGCCAGCCATCACGGCGAGCAAGCCCATGCGTGCGATGTCCTTGCGCCGTGAAGGCGCCATCCCACCTAAACCACCAAGCAAAATGGCTATTGAACTCAAATTCGCAAAACCGCACAACGAAAAAGACACGATGGCCCGGGTCTTTGGCGACAGAATCACTTCGGCGCCATCAGCGAGGTAAGGCGCAAAATTTAAATAGGCCACAAATTCATTGACGACCAATTTTTGACCAATGAAGGACCCTGCAGTTACGGCTTCCGCCCATGGTACACCAAGCAAAAACGCCAATGGACTGAACAACCAGCCCAACAGACGTTCCAAGGTCAACTCGGGCATCCCAAACCATTCTCCTACCCCACCCAAGATGCCATTGACAACTGCAATGAGGGCCACGAAAGCGAGAAGCATGGCCCCCACATTCAAGGCCAAATACAAGCCAGACGAAGCGCCATTGGCCGCTGCATCGATGACATTTACAGGCGCATCCTCCTCAGACATCACAGGCAATTCCGCATCTGGCACTTCAGTTTCCGGCATCAACATTTTGGCAAAAAGCAATCCCCCCGGTGCAGACATGAAACAAGCGGCAATGAGGTACTCTACGGGAACCCCAATGAGGGCGTAGCCTGCGAGAGCAGAACCTGCTACCGACGCCAACCCACCAACCATGACGGCAAAAAGCTCTGACTGCGTCATCGTCGCGATGAACGGCTTCACGACCAAGGGAGCCTCAGTTTGGCCAACGAAGATGTTCGCCGTTGCGCTCATCGATTCTGCCCGTGAAGTACCGAGAACCTTTTGCAATGCGCCACCAATGATGCGGATGATCCATTTCATGATGCCGATGTGGTACAACACCGCAATGAAGGCCGCGAAAAACACGATGATTGGAAGGACCTTCAATGCAAAACTGAATCCCACACTTTCTGACACTAGGCCACCAAAAAGAAAGCTGATGCCAGCATCGCCGTATGAAAGCAATTGATTCACTCCATTTGTCATGGAAGCCAACAAACTCTGACCCCAAGACACTTTTAAGACAAAAGCACCAAGGCCAAATTGAAGTAAAAAAGCGCCAAGTACTGTTCTCCAAGAGATCGCCCTTCGATTTTTAGAAAAGGCATATGCCAGGCCCAACAATACGCTCATGCCTACTAAGCTCATCAACATGTTGGCAAGCTAACTCGGAATTTGCATCTTCTTAGACCTGTCAAGCAATCAATGGCAGTCTCATATCGTCTGACGAGCGCCTCGAACGTACTTTGATTCAGTCCTCTAAAGCCACACCCAATCCCTTCGCATCAAACGCAAAAGGCATTAGATTCAGTGCGCTTTCGGAAATCATCACATTCTCATCGCGCACTTGAAGGATGATTCGAAGAGGAATGCCTTGGCGTCTTTCCGCCTCGACCAAAACCTGCCGGCACCCACCGCACGGCATAAATGCATGAGCGAGGGCGTTGGGAGACGGCGACGCAATGGCCACGGCGGTCATTGCGACATCTGGATGCTGTGCTCCTGCGGCAAACACCGCTACTCGCTCCCCACACATGCCTGAAGGATAGGCCATATTCTCTTGGTTGCTCCCGCGAACCACAACCCCATTGGCCAGTCTCACGGCGCCCCCAACGTGGAAACGACTGTAAGGAGCGTAGGCCTTTGATGCAGCCTCATGTGCTTCAAACAACAGGTCCCGGTCTTCCGGATCCAAATCAAGAGGAGAACACAGGTTCAACGTGCTTAAGAATTCGCGCACTCTTGGCTTTGCCATGTGGAAATTTAATCACAGTTGGCTCCAAACTCGGAAAGCAAGGCCAAAACGTCATCCACTGCCACAAATCCATCGCCGGTCACATCCGCTGTGCAATCCACAGTGCATCCGAACTCAGAAAGCACGAGCAAGACATCTCCCACATCAACGAAACCGTTGCCGTTCAAATCTGCAGGACACAACGAAGTGCCGTCACAATTGAAGCCTGGATCTGGATAAAAACATTCTCCAGGGTCCGTCGCCGTGGCGTCGAAATTGCAGGCCGAGACATCCTGGCAGCCGGGGCATTCGCAGTCATCACAAATGCCATCACCATCTACATCGGCCAAACAGGTTCCGTCGCAATCATATGTGCACGTCCCACAGCTCGTCACGAAAGAATCAGGGAATGTACAAGTACCATCATCCGTGTTGGCCTCAGCGTCGAAATTGCATGCATTGGGATCTGTGCAGCCCAGCACTTCAATGACGCAAGAGCCATCATCCACTGTGGCTGCAGGGTTGAAATTGTCGGCTGCAGGATCTGTGCATCCCAAAACTTCTGGCGCTTCCAAACAAAAGTCATTCTCGGAAGTCGCGTTGGGTGTTGAACCGTTGTCGTTTCCCCAATCGTCCCCACTGGCAAGCAACTCACCGCCCGCAGTCAGCGTGTAATTGCCATCTCCATATTGCCCGCAACAAATGCCATCTCCATAACTGTCAACCACAATAAGCGAATAGCAGCCAAATGGCAAGCACAACGACTCTGAGTACGTCGTCTCATCCTCGGCATACGGACCTCCAGACCAAACCACGTCACCCTCATCATTGGTAACAGACCATGTTGTCTCATCAGGATAATTGTCTGTCAAAATGGTCCATGTCACTTGGGTGCCAGAACTCGTTTCAAAAGAGGTCTCCAAACTGTTGTTTGACACGTTTTCATCCACAGCGCCAATCAAATCCACCGTGGCATTTGCAACGTGAGTTCCATCGGCCAAAGAAATGCATGCGTCACCTTCACAAGCCTGAACTTCAACACTCTCTCCACTGCTCAGATTTCCTGTCCAAGGGAGCACTTGGGGAAGGCCATTGTCCAAGGTGAGTGTGACATTGAACGCCGTGACTGTTTGAAGTCCCAAATTCGTCACGACAACAACAGGGGCAACAGTGCTCACACAAGCGTCAGGGTCCAAACCCTGTATGCTTGAAATGGCCAAATCATAGTCGATAGAAGGTCCTTGTTCGATGCCAAAGTTCCCATTGCTTATGTCGAAAAACACATTGTTGCTTGCCTTGACCTTGATCCTTGCGTTTGAGGTCGAAATGTTTGGCAAAGACACAGCGGCGCTTCCATCATTGGGCGTGCCGCCAAGCAACAAGGTTGGAAATGTATAACCACCGTCTGCACTGAGGTAAATGTCCACCGTGCTGCAATTCACACCGTTGCCATTGGTCCCAGCAACCTCCCACGAAATTGGCAACAGGCTGTTTCCTAACACAGTGCCGCCCCCATTGGGAGATTGAACGAGGAACGGTCCAGCATTGGCAGTGACACTTAAGGTTTTGAGATCATCCGCAAAGCCACCTCCGCCAGCACGGTTGTCTCGAACAGAACATTTAAACTTGAGATTTCTGCTGTAATCTGGAAGATATTCTCCGATAGTAGATGTATTGTTGACCAGATCTTGCACTCGAGGCAATGTGCGCGTGGGAGAAGAGGTCGATGAAAACGACCTGAAAATGGGTTGGTTTCCCGACGGGTTGGTCAAATTGTTGTCCCCCGAAGCTGTTGCGGGCCCCAAATCGTATTGCTCCCAATTGTAGCTCAGCGCATCTCCATCTGCATCCGAACCTGAAGCCGTCAATTCAAGAGGCGTAGAAATGGGCACCACCAGCCCATCAACGCCAGCATTGACCGTCGGGATGCTGTTGCCAGTCGGTGTTTTGACCGCGCAGGAATTTCCTCCACCATTGACCGTATATGCGATCATCTCATTGATGCTGTGGTTGTGAAAATGATCGTCTGAATTGCTCTGCAAATTGGGTGGGCAAATTCCGGCATAGCCCATGATTGTTGTGGCTGAACCTGGTTCATACGCGGCGGATGACGCTCTGTTGCAACTGTTGTTTTGGGTGTGATTTCCGCCGTATTGGTGTCCCATTTCGTGTGCCACGTAATCCACGTCAAATGGATCACCAACAGGAGACCCTTGTCCAGTTACTCCTCCCGCTTTCAGGCTGCTGCAAGGAGACTGGAGGTATGCCACACCACCGCCCCCTGTGGAGTAAACGTGGCCAATGTCGTAATTGCTTGATCCAATGACGCTGTTGCATGTGTTGATGTTTTGCGACAACATGGCACTACCACTGCCATTGCTGTATGGATCATTGCTGCCATTCAGGTAGATGATGTCGTCGTTGTTGGCAATGATTTGCATCGTCAAGCAAGCGTCTCGTTCGTAAATGCCGTTGACACGGGCCATGGACGTGTTCATCGCCGACAGCACGTTCGCCACAGTTCCGCCATGAAACTGCGCGTACTCTCCCGTGCAAGCCAAGGCCAATCGGTATGTCCTCAACTGTGTCCCGTTGTCAGCACGATTTGAAACCACGGTCTTCCTCCCCATTGTATTGACCTCCTTCTCTCCGTACTGAGGGTCTGCATCATGCATGAATGGTTTGTAATCGTCATGTTCCAGAGCCTGGCAACCTTGTGCTTTTTTACTCGTGGACTTGTAAAACGCCGACCTCGTGTAGACAATGACCAATTCCCTTTCCCCTGGATGATACGGATCGATGTACACAGTCTCTCCATTGCCGAGAATCATGCCGTGAAATCCCTGAGGAGTGACGTCAAATCTGACAGTTTTTTCTGGCGAATCGATGCCTTGAGCTGCGTAAACTTGGATTGCTGGAAAACGCGTGGCCAATTCGGGCGCCATAATCGGGCTGTTGACCACACTGAAGCGTTCAAGGTGGCCCTCTGGCATGGGAAGCATGAGAATGAATTCAGACGTCTCGGCCTCAAATGCATGCCCCACAGTCACCGTTGCGAGGTACTCTTCTAGTTGGTCAACATCAAGCGTCCAAATTCCAAATTCATCTACACCGATTGTCGGGGCGTCCAATCGCGATATTTCCGGAGAAGACCAGAAGAACGACTGGCCATAGGACAAGCCGCTCAAAAGCAACAAACACGTGACCAACGCAAAAAAAGGAAAGGACTGGATTGGCTTGCTCATTCTGGAAAGGTTATCACAACGATTAAACATGCGAAAATTGACTTTGCGAAATCATTTTTTTGGCTCATTAAATACTTCCGTGTATTCTTTTAGAAGCGACAGTTGCTCCCTTGCAGGTTCAGGCAACTGGTTGGCCCAAGCTTGAAATTCAGCACCGAAATCACGCCGAAACTCTGGCGCTTCCTGAATAACCTGATTGTTCAATCGTTGCAGGTTTTTTCGAACGTCTCTCAACAACCTCTCGTGAACCGAAAGAAGGCGATGACGAGCCGTCCAATTGCCAAATCTCCAAGCCACCGAATGTTGCGTTGCTGCGGTCATCAACTCTTCCTGCAATTGCCTCAAAAAACCTCTGTATTTGTTGGTGACGTCTTTCATGACTTTCTCTTATATGACGAGTCTTTTTTGGGTGAGTTGCCCTGAAGAAAGAACCAATTGGCACAAATACTTGTTCTTACCCTGTTGAGGAACCTTCAAGAGCCTCCCTATTTTCAAAATACGATTAAAACGTTGAAATCAGTCGTTAACAGTTCATTCCTGTGGCTGCCCTTCTGGCTGTGCTGCCATGTCATGTCAGGATGTGCTTATGAAATTGCGGAGCCCGCCTTGCCCTGCAAAGATTTGGCGGGGGTCTCATTCGCAGCAGACATTTTGCCCTTGCTTGACTTTCATTGCAATGGATGTCATGCTGGGGGCGCTCCAGCCGCAGGCCTCAACCTCGAAAACCACTCTGAAGTCGCAAAAAGTGTGCTCGAAGGAAATCTGCTAGAACGCCTTTCTTTGCCCGTATTGGACATCAGAATGATGCCTCTCGGAGGCGAACCTTTGCCAGAATGTGACATTTCCCTATTCCAAGTTTGGACTGCAGAAGGCGCTCCCAACAACTAATTCCACCCGACATCCATCATGTACATTCCCAAAAAACCAATTCTATTGCTGTTGTCTACGGCATTCTTTCTCGCAGCTCACGCTCAAACGTTTATGACCCGAGAAGGACATGCCCATTTTTTCTCCTCAACCTCCATCGAAAATATCGAAGCAGACAACCAACAATTGAGTGGGTTGCTCGATGCCTCAACTGGGGATTTTGCTTTTCAAGTGCAAATGCGTTCCTTCCATTTCGAAAAAGCCCTGATGGAAGAACATTTCAATGAAAGCTATGTCGAGTCAGAAAAATATCCGAAAGCCTCTTTTCAAGGCAGCATCGAGTCGTGGGAAAGTGTAAAACCCAACGGTGAATCATTCGATGTAGTCGCCATTGGAGACTTTGACATTCACGGCATCGCGAAAACATATCGAATTGAAGGCAGAATGAAATATGACAACAGCATCTGGCATTTGAATGCTGATTTTGAGGTGACGTTGGCCGACCACAACATTCAGATCCCCCCAGTGGTCAGGGACAACATTTCTCCTGTCATTGCCATCGATGTTGATGCCCAAATGATGCCGAGATGAGTGAGATACAGCGCATATGCTGTTTTTTGGTTTTTGTAGGATTGACATCCGTTGTATCTGCACAAAGTCTGCTGGATGAATTGAATGCTGCATTTGAGGATCCGAGCCTCCCGGTCACTGCGACATTCAAAGACACGAGGATTGTCAATGTCCAAAGCAACGAAACTCCCGCTGAAGGGGTTCTTCACTTTGTGATTGCCCACCGATTTGGCACGTTAAGTTCTGGTGCTTACGACTTGTGGGGGTTGGACAATGCTCAGATGCGAATGGCATTTGATTATGGAGTAACCGAAGGATTTGCCTTGGGTGTGGCACGCAATACCTATCAAAAAACGTACGAAGCCAATGTCAAGGTGAAACTTTTGCGTCAGATTTCCGGACCAGAAGCATTTCCACTCAGCTTGACCTGGTACAGCGTGGCCATGGCCAATGGAACCCGTGCACCAAGCGAAGACACACCGTATCCATTTTCTCGCCGGTTAAGCTATGTACACCAAGCTGTTTTGGCCCGAAAAATGAACGAAAAATGGAGCTTGGCAGTCGTCCCATCCTTCGTCCACAGAAATTTTGTTTCAGAAAGCGGAGATGCACATGATTTGTACCTGCTGGGCGTAGGTGGTCGCTACAAACTCAGACCGCGTCTCAGTGTGAATGCGGAATATCATCATTTCCTCACGCAATCGTTTGGGGATGCCTTTTCGCCAAGTCTTTCTCTTGGGGTGGACATCGAGACGGGAGGTCATGTCTTCCAGCTTCACGTCACCAATGCTCGAGGTATGTTTGAACGGTCTTTCCTCGCGGAGCCCGCAGGAAGTTGGGCGAATGGTGATGTGTACTTTGGATTCAATCTCAGCCGGGTTTTCACCATTCAATCATAAGTCTGTACCTTTGAACCACGTGGCGACAGTCACGTGCGTGTTTCACCGGAATCGACACGCCCCCTTTGAAGTTTGCACGAGGCAGAACGAAGGCTTGACAGATTCGGTGCGTATGCCACAACGTTTGATTCGTGGCAATTCCAATTTTCTATGAAATTTTCTGACATGGGCCTGCACCCTGAGGTGCTCAACGCCCTTATTCCGCTCGGATACGAGCAGCCCACCCCCATTCAAGAACAAGCCATCCCTCACGTCCTCGAAGGCAGAGATGTGATGGGCATTGCACAAACCGGAACTGGCAAAACTGCCGCATTTTCCTTGCCCTTGGTTCACCATCTCGCCCACAACATGATGCATGGACGCGCAGTACCCCGAGTGCTGGTGCTGACACCAACTCGTGAGTTGGCAGCCCAAATTGACGACAACGTGAAAGCTTACGCAAAAAACGTCAAAGTGCGAACTGCACTCATTTTTGGCGGTGTCAGCCAACACAAGCAAGTGGCTCAACTTCGAAAAGGTGCTGACGTTCTGGTAGCCACACCTGGCCGACTGCTCGACCTTTGCAATCAAGGACTGCTGTCGCTGGAGTGGGTCGAATTCTTGGTACTCGATGAAGCTGATACCATGCTAGACATGGGTTTCATTCATGACATCCGTAAAGTGATCGCCATGCTTCCTGAGAAGCGCCAAAGCTTGTTTTTTAGTGCAACCATGCCTGAAAGCATCGTCAAACTGTCCAAAACCATCCTAACCAATCCAATTCGTGTTGAAGTTGCCCGCGTCAGCAGTGCAGCTGAAACCGTAGATCAGCAGATGATGTTTGTCAGCCAAGGCGCCAAAAGAGACCTTCTTGTGCATTTGCTCAATCGAGCTGATGTGGAGACTGCATTGGTGTTTACCCGAACCAAATACGGCGCAGACAAAGTGGTGCGTTACTTGAGAAAAAACAACATTCGAGGCGAAGCAATCCATGGGAACAAGAGCCAGCCTCAAAGAGACAAGGCCATGAATGCTTTCCGAAAAGGCAAGGTTCGCGTCCTCGTGGCCACCGACATCGCTGCACGGGGAATTGACGTCGAAGGAGTTAGCCACGTGATCAACTTCGAAATCCCCAACATCAGCGAAACGTACGTTCACCGAATTGGACGAACTGGACGTGCAGGACGAAAGGGCATGGCCATTTCCATGGTGAATGAAGGTGACGAGCGCAATCACATGCGAGACATTGTCCGACTCATCAAACGAGACATCCCTCTTGAAAAAAACCACCAATGGCATTTGGACTTGCCACTGATTCACGCGGATTCCAAAACAATCAAAGTGCCCAAGAAGGAGAAGGTCAATCCACAGGATCAAGGTGGCCGCCGTCAGTCGCGCAAAACCCACGGCAATCACAGTGGATCAGGAGCTCCCAAACAAAAAAACAATCGCCACGTTTCAAAGAAAGGTGCCAACCAAGTCGCACAGCCTAACCAACAAGGCAAATCCCAAGACGAAAGAACCGAACAAGGTCGACCACACGGAAAGCGAAGATGGAAAAAGAAACCTAAGTTTCGCGGCCCCAGGGCGCAGGGGGACCACCCCTCGAAGCCCTGAAAATGTAACCCTGAAGCCTTTAAAAAAAACACGTTCAGATGTCTATGGCATCTCTTCAGGGCGCAACCATGCATTCTTTCTTTGGACTTCCGTACGCGTGGAAAGGCTCATGAATCTTCTAAAATCTAGCCAAACATGCTTGAGCCAAGCTCATTGATAACGCGGCTGGTTCCATATTTTAATTTGATCCTTCTCCGTCACACCAGACAAGATTTCTGTGACGAGCCCATCGCTTAATCCGACTTCCAAATCGCGTCGCTCATAGGTGTTGTCCCCCACCAAAACATCCACAAAAGGTTGATTGACGTCATATTGGATGAGTCGTTCGCTCAACGCCAAAACCTGACTGCGCTCATCCAAAACCACGTCTGCTGTCGCGGAATATCCCGCGCGTAGAAATTGCCCTTCAGTCAAAATCACAGCAGCCTTAATTTCAAATTGAATTGCCCCACCCTCTTCCACGCCCTTGGGGGAAATGTGCTCCAAAGTCGCCGGGATCTGGATTCCTTCAATTGCACCAATGGTCAGGCGAATGGGCATGCCTTCATGGAGCTTTTCTACCTCGCTTTCGTCGATTTTGCCCACAAATTGCAAGTCTGCCATATCCGCCACTGAAGCAATCGTGGTGCCCTCGTTAAAATTGTTGGCTTCAATGACGCTGTTTCCTTTTTTGATGGGAACTTCCAACACCATCCCCGAGACCGTTGCTTTCACGAGTGTGTTGGATGAATTGTCTCCTCCTCGCGCCGTCACTCCCTCTTGAACAATCCGGAGATTGTCCTCTGCCGCATAAAGCTCCTCCCGGGCCTGCTTCAAAGCAAGTTCTGTGCGCTGAGCTTCAGCAATCGCCACCACGCCTCGAGTCAATAAGTCTGCATTGCGCTCGTGATTCAATTGTGCATCGTCCAGTGTGATTTTCGCCCTTGCCAGCCTAGACTCCGCGTTACTTAACGCTGCCACATCGGGCACAATCATGACCTCAGCCAACACTTCTCCAGCCTTCACGGCATCTCCCGGTTCTACGAGTACACGACGGACAATCCCTGAAACCTGCGGCTTGATGAGAATCTCCTGCCTAGGCTGCACACTTCCAGATGCCAACGTTTTCAGAACAATGTCTGCAGTACGAGGTGATTCTGTGTCGTAAAAAGCTTCAGCCTGTTGCTCTTGGTCCCGCAAATGTTTGACCGTGTATGCCGTTCCGACAAACACCAACAGCACGCCGACTACAAGAAGTATGAGTTTTCCGTTTTTCATGACATGGGTTTCAGAGAACAATTTAGGTTCGAAGAGCATCTACAGGTTGAATGCGCAAAGCTCGCAGAGCAGGCAAAACTCCGGCCAAGGCGCCGAGAATCGTCATGGTCATCAATGCATTCAACAACACATCCAACGTGATGTGCGGATGGCGAAAAATACCATTGTCCTCGGCGCTCATTAAGAAGGAATCCAAGGTATCCAAAGCAAAGACTCCAAAAATTCCACCAATCAGTCCCGCAAGTATGGTGAGCGTCAGCGTTTCCATCATGATCTGAACCACAATGTTTGCTGGAGTGGCGCCAAGGGCACGACGGACGCCAAGTTCCCGCGTACGCTCCTTGACCGTAATGAGCATAATGTTCATGATTCCGATAACACCAGCAAACAAAGCCAACCCACCAAACACGAATGACACCCATCGAAAGGCGCGAAACACGGTGGACATTTCTTCGTGAATTTCAGCCATGCTCCACTCGCCAAACCCCCTTGGATCTTCAGGGTGAACGCTTTTTTGAGCCTTAAGCAAGCGAAGAACTTCGGCCACAGCAGTATCGCCACGGACATCCTCCTTGATCAAAAGACTCAACCATCCCACTTTATCTCCCATATGGAACGCCCGATTGAATGTTGTGTAGGGAGTAAAAATGCTGTTCTCACTCTCCTCGGCATCTTCACCTGTCTGCTGGCTTTTGAACACCCCGACCACAGTAAAGTTGACCCCTTGAATTTGGATGTGGCTGCCCAAAACCTCTTCATCACGTGAAAAAAGCGATTGCCTGACTCGGGTACCGATCACCGCGACTTTGCGTCGATCGTCAAGGTCACGTTGATTGATGTATCGGCCCTCAGTGACAATGACAGGATCGATGTCCTTGTAAACAGGAACATCTCCAAAAACACCACAAGCAGCACTCTTGAGATCGTGCGTTACATTGTTTTCTCCACGCCACCCACCGAGCTGATTCCGGGGTGCGACAGCCTGAAGGGTTGTCGCATTTTCAACCAAGTATTCCACGTCCGAACTCGTGAGTTCGATTTTTCTTTTTCTGGGGTATCCTTTGTACGCCATACTTGTTGACTTTCCCCATATAAAGGCACTGTTTTTCACTCTATTACCCATATCTGCCTTAACTCCTTCTTCAAGACCATTAGATGCGCCGACAGTGATTAAAATCATGAATAAGCCCCACCCTACACCAAGCGAACTAAGGAACGTGCGAAACGGGTTGCGAAGAAAAACTTGCGCCAACTCGAGCCACGGATCTCTCTCCCACCACCTCATTCGTCACGCAGGGCTTCAACAGGTCGAATGGCCACTGCACGCAATGCAGGGCCAAGGCCACTTGCCAATCCAACAACAACCAGAACACCAAGGGCAAAAAGAGCAATGCGATGATCGACCTGAGGATTTTGAAAGTATTCGTGGTTGGCCATTGGTGCCATCACTGACAACAATCCAACCGCAATGATCAACCCCAAACTTCCACTGAACAAAATCAAAACTGTGGATTCCATGACAACGAGACTCACAATTCCGGCATTGGTGGCCCCGAGTGCCTTTCGAACTCCAATTTCCTTGGTTCGCTCTTTCACTCCGATGGCCAAGATGTTGGCTACCCCTACGGCACCAGCCAGAAGAGTCATGAGTCCAATGCCCCAAATGAATAAACGAATGCCCGTAAAAATGGAGTCATAGAGCGCGTATTCCTCGTTGTTGTTGTCCACCTTCACCCCATTTTGGTCGTCGGGATGAACTTGTTTGGTCTCCTTCAACCAAAAAAGCATGCGATTGCTCTGATCGACGGTAGCTTCAGTCGTCATGTTTCCGGTACCATATAAAATCTGATCAATCCAAGCCTCTGGCCGGTACAATGCCTTTGCGGTCGAAAAAGGGATGTACACAACCCTGTTTTCCCATCTTGAACCCGGATCATTGAATGTTCCAACCACCAAAAAGGATGCGGCATTGATGCGAATGTATTGTCCCACCGGATCTGTTCCTCCGAACAAATCCCGAACAACATTTGGCCCGAGCACGGCCACTTTGCGGCCGTCTTGAACATCACGATCATTGATGAATCGGCCAGACAACAAAACTGATTGTTCCAAATCAATGTGTGACGGGTCTACGCCACGCACCCCATATCCACCACTTTTGTTTTCACCTGCCGGATTTTCCCAGATGATGTTGATGCCAAACAAACGGATGCGTCTGGAAAATGACGGTATCGTATCAGCCTGCGAAGCCAAGCCAGTGAAGTCCTGCTCAGTCAAACGAATTGGACGATTGCTTTGGTTGCCGCGGTATGGGATTTGTGTTTTGCCCCCTTCCACCATGATGCTGTTGACTGCATTATCCGCGAATTGACCTTCTACACCGTTTTGCAGGCCATGGCCAAGACCTTGCATCACCACGAGAATGAAAATCCCCAAGGCCACACTTAAACCTGTTAACGAGGTACGGACGGGATGAGCCAACACATTGTGTGCCACCTCCAACCACGCATCACGATCAAACATGGCCATGGGATTCCACCAAACCATCTCGAAGCCTTATTGTACGACCACATTCGGCAGCAATGTCAGATTCGTGTGTAACCACCACCATCGTGGTTCCTTCGGAATTCAATTCCTTCAACAGGTCAATGACTTCGCTCGACGTAACACTGTCCAATGAGCCAGTGGGCTCATCCGCGAGAATGACACGCGGTGTTGCGGCCAAGGCCCGCGCAATGGCCACGCGCTGCTTTTGGCCACCACTGAGTTGAGAAGGCAAGTGATGTGCCCATTCCAATAGACCAACTCGCTCGAGCAACTGACGGGACCTATGCTCACGCTCTTTCCGAGCGACTTTTTTGTAGTACAGTGGCAGAGCCACGTTCTCAGCTGCCGATTTGAAAGGAATCAAATTGAAACTCTGAAAAACAAATCCGAGCATCTCTCGACGCAGCTCTGCAGCGCGCCGCTCTGAAAGTCCAGACATGTCTCTTCCATCCAATTCATAATTCCCTCCATCGTAAGCATCAAGTAGACCTAAGATGTTGAGGAGCGTGGATTTCCCCGATCCCGAGGACCCCATGATGGCCACGAGCTCACCAGCACTGACTTGCAAATCGACCCCTTTCAACACCTGCAACGACTGGCTCCCAGTCAGGTAAGATTTGGTAACGCCGTTGAGCACAATCATGGGCGAATATACTCGCGGTCTTGTCGTTTTAATGTGGCACAACGTGACATGTTTCAAAGGTCGAAGAAAGATTTTTCACGAACAGCTTCCCCGTTGACATTTCAAATGAAAGATCTAAATTGAACCTGTTGTTTCTGGTAATGCTCATACTTGCAAAGCCGAATGTCACTTTTGGGCCTCATGAGATGAGGGGTTGTGCCCACCGCAGTATGTTTACGGCATGCCCCAGCTGCCCCCTGTTTCCGACGCATTAAGGCGCGCGTTTTCCCCTGTTCGATTTGCCGAATCCGCGACCAAAGCCACCGAATTACTCACTTCACACCTGAAACAAGCCCAAGAGCGTCAGGCGTTCTCCTCCTATCCCGCGCCCTCACCCGAGGAGGAACGAACATTTTGGAGTGATTCAGACGTCTGGAAAGACGGGCGTGACGGCATTTTTGCTAACGTCATTGCCCGCTCAAATCATCTGCACGACCCCCGATATATGGGTCATCAAGTTGCCACAATCATTCCAGAAACAGCCTCGACGGGGATGGTCACAGATATGCTCAACAATGGTCAAGCCATTTACGAAATGGGGCCGAGCAATGCGGTTCAGGAGGACCTCTTGATGTCCGAAATCGCAAGGATGCTGGGTCTACCAGAGGAATCTGGCGGTATTCTTTGTCATGGCGGCACACTCGGCAATTTGGTGGCTTTGATGGCCGCCCAACGACATGTGGCACATCAATTGGGTTTGGATTCTTGGCAAGATGGAATCCATGTCTTTCCTCAGCCACTGGTAGTCTTGGTCTCCGAACGTGCTCATTACTGCATTGCCCGCGCCATGAGAACAATGGGATGGGGTGCAGAGGGGACTGTTTTGGTCCGCACCAACCACAAGCACCAAATGTGCGTGGACGACCTCCAAGCGCAACTCAAGCGCGTCCTTGACCAAGGGAAGCGAGTCCTGGCTGTTGTTGGTAGCTCCTGCACGACCAGCGCAGGGGCCTTTGATCCCCTCGAAGACATTTCGTCTGTATGCAAACGTCACGGAATTTGGTTTCACGTCGATGGTGCACATGGTGCATCCGTAGCATTCAGCAGCACACATAGGCATCTGGTGACAGGAATCGAACACGCCGATACCGTGGTGCTTGATTTCCACAAAACTTGTGGTCTTCCCGCTTTGTGTACGGGCGTGTTTTATGGCCGATACACCCAAAGCTTCTTGCCTTTTTCCCAACATGCTGAATATTTGTGGGACAACGCCGAAGACGAAGACTGGTGGGATACAGGCAAGCGCACTTTTGAATGCACCAAACGCATGCTAAGTACTCGTCTTGCCGCAATCAAGGCAGAATTTGGCTGGGGCATTTGGGCGGAGCTTGTCGACCGGATGTGGGCCCTAGGAAATGTTTTGGGAGCCATGATTGAAATGCGTGACGGGTGGGAATTGGCCATGAAACCAGAAGCGAACATTGTGTGTTTCCGTCCACTTTGTCCGGACCCTGAAATTTCAATTGTTCACTGGAATGACGTCATCAAATGCTTGAGAAAAATGCATTTAAAACGAGGATCTAGCTACGTCGTAATGACAGAATTTGATGGCAAAGTTTGGCTGCGTTGCACCTTAATGAATCCCTTGACGGACACAACAGACTTCGAAACCATGCTCCAAGAATTCGAAGCACTCTTGCCTGAGGCAATCAAATCATTTTCTTAAACGTCCCACTTGCTTCAAACAGCGCGCCCATTTGGCTTAGGTGGAACATTTCAAGGTCGGGGTGGCTTAGAACACAATCATCTGAAAAAATTAATGGGCTTTCAATGTCCATCGCTGTTTCGCGATGAACGACCTTCGCGGCCGCAACCTTCACTTCATGAGCGGAATTCGGAACGTAGCCATCATCGCCCACGTCGACCACGGCAAAACAACCCTGGTAGATAAGATCATTCACCAATGCAACGTTGTGGATGAACGCAAGGAAGTAGGCGAACTCATTCTCGACAACAACGATCTTGAACGCGAGCGAGGAATTACCATCCTTGCCAAAAATGTGAGCGCCACATGGAATGACGTCAAAATCAACCTCATCGATACGCCAGGCCACGCGGACTTTGGCGGTGAGGTCGAGCGCGTTTTGAAGATGGCAGATGCTGTACTCCTTTTGGTGGATGCATTCGAGGGGCCAATGCCCCAGACCCGATTTGTCTTGAGTAAGGCCATTGAACTGGGGTTGAAGCCAATTGTGGTGATCAACAAGGTGGACAAGGAAAATTGTGCGCCAGACTTGGTACAGGAACAAGTCTTTGACTTGATGTGCAACTTGAATGCCACAGAAGAACAATTGGACTTCCCCACGGTGTATGGTTCCGCCAAAAACGGCTGGATGGCTGAAGATTGGAAACTCCCTGCTGCCGATGTGTCCTACCTCTTGGATGTCATTTTGAAAGAAGTGCCTGAAGCGCCCTACGTGGAAGGAACACCACAGCTTCAAATCACCTCATTGGACTACAGCAAATACACCGGGCGGATCGCCATTGGCCGCCTTTACCGCGGGGATTTGCATGCAAATAAAGACTACATGCTCTGCACTTCTGAGGGCAACAAAAAGGTTCGAGCCAAAGAACTCTATGTTTTCTCTGGTTTGGGAAAAGAAAAAGTGGACCATGTCCGAAGTGGAGATCTATGCGCAATTACGGGCATGGATGGATTTGAAATTGGAGACACTTTGGCCGATTTGGAATCTCCAGAAGCCATGGATCGCATCGCTGTAGACGAACCAACAATGAGCTTACTTTTCACGATCAACACCTCTCCTTTTCTGGGAAAGGATGGCACCTTTTTGACAAGTCGTCACATCCGTGAGCGCCTCGATGTTGAACTTCAGAAAAATTTAGCCTTGCGAGTTGAAGCCACCGACAGCGAGGACAAGTGGAATGTGTTCGGTCGTGGCATCCTACACTTGAGTGTTCTCATTGAAACCATGAGGCGCGAAGGCTACGAACTTCAAATTGGTAAGCCCCAGGTCTTATTCAAAGAGATAGATGGCACAAAACACGAGCCTTATGAGCACTTGGTCATTGACGTTCCTGAAGCCACGGCTGGCAAAGCCACAGAATTGGTGATGACGCGCAAAGGCATGTTGCACGTCATGGAAGCCAAGGGAGATGTTCAGCACTTGGAATTTCGAATCCCTTCTCGAGGTCTGATTGGACTTCGAAATCAAATGTTGACCGCAACTGCAGGAGAAGCGGTCATGACGCACCGATTCGACGGATACGAGCCCTACGCTGGTGACTTGGCTACCCGAAGCTCCGGTTCTTTGGTGAGTATGGAAACAGGTCAGGCACGCGCCTATGAAATCGATCGACTGCAAGATCGAGGCACATTTTTCATCGACCCTGGAGAAGACATCTATGCCGGACAAGTGGTTGGCGAATCAGCTCGCGACATCGACATGGAGCTCAATCTCATCAAAGGAAAAAAGCTCACCAACATGCGCGCTTCCGGTGCAGACAAAGGACTTCGCATCGCCCCCGCCAAAAAATTGTCCTTGGAAGAGTTGATGGAATTCATCAACGACGACGAGTATCTGGAGGCAACCCCTAAAAATCTCAGAGTCCGGAAAATTCCGAAGCCGAAGTCACCATTTGGATGATTGTGAAGAACTCTTGCGCATCCTGTGCCCTTGGGCATGGATGGTTGTGAACATGCCCTGCTAACTTGGCCTGATGAATATTCCCGTCATACGTTACAGTCGAGATAAATCGGACTTCACCAAAACGTTAAGAGCGCGAGTTGACACCTATTTCAAGGAGCGCAACATCAGCCGCAAGGGCAACTGGCGGCTGCACCTCAAAACGACGGTGATGATTGCCTTGTACTTTGTGCCATGGGCGCTCATTACTTGGGGACTTGCGGGGAGTGGGTGGATGTTTTGGGTCGCGGAGTTTGCAATGGGGTTGGGATTGGCCGGGATCGGGATGAATGTCATGCACGACGCCAACCACGACGCGTACAGCGACAAAAAATGGGTCAATCTTTGGGTCGGGCGCATTCTTGATTTGGTTGGAGGAAATGCCGCCATTTGGAAAATTCAGCACAACGTGCTGCACCATACCTTCACCAATTTAGACGGGCTGGATGAAGACATTGACATGCATCCCATCATGCGTTTCAGCCCACTCAAACCTCGCTACTGGTGGCACAGATTCCAGCACATTTACTCCTGGTTTTTGTACTCGTTGATGACCATTTTTTGGATGATTGCCAAAGATTGGCTTCAAGTCAGACGTTACCACAGGAAAGGTCTTATTCGTCCCTCAGGCACCTCGTTGGCTCAGCTTTCAACCTCTCTCGCAGTGACCAAAACGCTTTACTTCTCTTACATTCTAGTGCTTCCCATGGTCCTTGGCGGTGTCCATTGGTTACAGATTCTCGGTGGATGGGTGGTGATGCAACTCGTCGCAGGGTTCATTTTGGCCATCATCTTCCAACCGGCTCACGTGATGGAAGACCACGACTACATGCCTGCCGAGAAAGGGACTGTGTTGGAGGTCGACCCACTCACCCACCAATTGCGCACCACGTCCAATTTTGGAACAGGAAGTGCCATCTTGACCTGGTTATGCGGCAGCTTAAATCATCAAATTGAGCACCATTTGTTTCCTCAAGTTAGCCACATTCACTTGCGCAAATTGGCGCCCATTGTGAAGCAAACTGCGGAAGAATTTGGCATCCCCTATCGTGCATCCACTACGTATTGGCAAGCCCTAGGCCTGCATACCCGGATGCTTCGGTCACTCGGAAAATCACAGCAGATTGCGGCTTGAACGATGGCACGTTTGTCTGTGGAACTTCAAGCGCGCCTACCCTTGGTCAATTCCTTTGAGCCATTCGCATGCAAATCTGAGTTATGGACGTCGTAGTTCTCACTGACAAACGATACCTGAATGCTGCGTCCAAGGACGACCCCAACAAGGATTACTTTGACAATTTGCTCACAGAGGATACGATGGTCCTCGATGCCCTCAAAAAGTGCGGGCTTCGCGTTGACCGTCGAGCGTGGTGTGATGAGGCAATGGATTGGTCGATCACCAAATCAGCTTTGTTTAGGACTACCTGGGACTATTTCGATCGTTGGAGTGAATTTTCGCCTTGGTTGCATCGCGTCCAATCCCAAACGCAGCTTTTCAATGCAGCCTCAATTGTCCATTGGAACTTGGACAAACACTACCTGAAAGACCTCAAAAAACTTGGAGTGAACGTGGTTCCCACTGAATTTGTGAAAAAGGGAGGTTCTACGCCTCTGAACACCCTTTTATCTCGCCTTGGATGGACAGACGTGGTCATCAAACCAGCCATTGCGGGAGCCGCCATAGATACCTATCGAGTGACGATTAAAGGCAATGAGCACATCTGTTCTCCTGATGCGCAGCCCTTCACGAACTGCGAATCTCTGTGGCAATCACTCGTGGCCCAACAAGACATGCTTGTTCAGCCTTTTCTTCCTCAAGTCATTGAGGCTGGCGAAAAGTCTTTGATTTGGCTTGATGGCCATGTGACACATGGTGTTCTGAAAAAAGCCAAAACCGGTGACTTTAGGGTGCAGGACGACCACGGCGGCACCGTTCACTCTGTCAATGTCAAGTCCGAGGATGAAACCCTCGCACGAGATATCATGTCCAAATGCATTCAACATTGTCGATCCCGAGGTTGGGACACTCCGATCTATGCGCGGGTGGATTTGATGCGAGACAACGAAGGGCAATGGCTGCTGTCTGAACTGGAAATGGTTGAGCCCGAATTGTGGTTTCGGTTCAATCCACCCGCAGCTCAAATTTTGGCGAGGGCAATTCAAAAAAGGCTCGCATCTCTTTCTTGAGATTTGCATGTGACAGAACAATAAGTCGTTCTTCCGGCTTACGTCAATCATGGACATCGCCTATGCACCGTGCTATGTTTTGGAGGTACCCGAGGGTCACCGCTTCCCCATGGAGAAGTATGCCCTTTTGAAAGACCAAATTTTGTACGAAGGCATCGTCTCGGATTCTGATTTCTTCGCACCCACCGCGATGCCTGTAGAGACCATCCTCTTGGCGCATGATGCGGATTATTGGGACCGAACACTTCGTGGCAAGTGGACTCGCAAGGAAGAACGCCGCAGTGGGTTTCCTTGGTCAGAGGCCATGGTGGAACGTGAACGCGTCATCATGCAAGGCACCTTGGAATGTGCAAAAAAGGCCTTGACTTCAGGCTCGGTGGCCATGAACATTGCTGGTGGAACCCATCATGCCTATTCGAATCGTGCCGAAGGGTTTTGCATTTTCAACGACTTCGCACTTGCATCAAAATGGCTTTTGAGCAACAACTCGCTGGCACGAATCCTGATTGTCGACTGTGATGTCCATCAGGGCAATGGCAGTGCCGCCATTCTTGCTGACGAACCGAGAGTCACGACCTTTTCCATGCACGGCGCATCCAATTATCCGCTGAACAAAGAAACCAGTGACATTGATGTGGCTTTGCCTGACGGAACCACAGATGAGGTTTACCTCTCTTTGTTGAAAACGCATCTTGAAAGTCTCATCCCTGCCGATGGCATTCGGCCTGATTTGGTGATGTATCAATGTGGTGTCGACGTTTTGGCATCTGACAAGCTAGGCAGATTGGCCTTGACGCTACAAGGGTGCATGTCCCGGGATCGCATGGTATTTCAAATGTGCCGAGAATGGGACATTCCAGTGGTTTGCGCCATGGGTGGCGGATACTCTCCAACGGTCAACACCGTCGTTCAAGCCCACGTCAATACATTCAGGGCTGCGTTGGATGTCTGGACATGACTTGCATGTTTGGACCCTGGCCAGAAACGCAATCAGTCAGAAACAACCAATTGAGTGCTTCCCGTCTCAGATTGAATGACGTACAGCCCTGGAGCTAGCGACTGCCACACAACCCTTGAGCCTGCGGAATTCCGTCCGCGTTTCATGGTCTGCCCCATCACATTCACAAGTTTCCATGAAGTCGACTGCTTGAACGTGACGAACACCCGACCTTGAGTCCTCGCGGGATTGGGAAACACAAGTGGATTTTCATCGATGCGCATGTCCTCGAGCAACGACTCTGCCTCATAATCGTAATCGCCACATATTGGAACGTAATCCTCGCACGCCCACTCCCCCAACTTCCCTGCCAATGCACTGAGGGTGAGGTCATAATACCCGGGATTGAAAATGTCAATGTGCGGAACATGCCCTGCCCCTTCCACCGTAATCAGACAATGGTCAAGGCCAATTTCTTCTGCCTT
>CESW01037565.1_pt1 | contig 37959 bp, 40 predicted proteins | sample 531171 | NCBI WGS metagenome assembly CESW01 (sample SAMEA2621859, study PRJEB7988) | marine metagenome | biome: marine biome (ENVO:00000447); feature: surface water layer (ENVO:00002042); material: "saline water (ENVO:00002010), including plankton (ENVO:xxxxxxxx)" | depth 5 m
AATCAATTATTAAAAGAAAATATTGAAATTAAAAATCGTAAAATATCAATTATTACATGCTCGATTTTACCTAATGGAAGATATTTACTAGAAGTACCATGTAAGCACTCTGGCCATCACTGCTTTGAAAGATTAAATAATTTTACAAAAGAGGATATATATAAATTTTCAGACATTTCAGATAAAATAGATTTGGCAGATATAGGTAAAGACCCATCAACTAAAGAAAGTATATTTAATTCTATGATTAAAAATTTAGTAGACCAACATGTTGACAATAGAACTTACCACAATATAAAACCCAAGTATAAATATAAAGCTTGACTTTTTATACAAATTAAGTTATACTTGATGGGTGAAAAAACTCAACAAAAGAAATATAATTAAAAAAATTGTTACTGAGCCATCAACCCAAAAGAGAATGTTTTGGGCTAGAGAAATGAAAATTCTCAATGATCTAATGAATATGTTCAAGTCAGAAGATTTCTGGCAAAGGGTTACCCTAGATAAAGTTCCCTCTTTAGCAGTATTAAGATCTGGTCACGGACTAAACATACTATCAAAAAAGTATAAAGAATTTAATTATAAAATACCTGAGAAGGTTGAAATTCCAATAGGAAAAAAACAGGGAAAAGACAAAATAATTTCGAAAAAATTAAAAACAATCAGACAATTTATAGATGAGCAAAACTAAAGACATTCAAACAACCGAACAGATAGCAAAGTTTCTTTCTGACAAAGATAACCAAAAGTATCACTATAACTTTCACGAAAGCGAAGAATATAAAATATCAAGCGGAAGCCTTAACCTAGACATAGCTTTGGGCGGAGGCCTACCAAGCGGAGCACATAGGTTCACAGGAATCAACGAAGGCGGAAAAACTAGTTGTGCAATGGCATTTGCAAAAAATTTCCAAAACCATTTCGATAAAAATGGTATGATTATTTACATCAAAAGCGAAGGCAGATTTAGTAAAGAGATGATAGAACGCTCAGGTATTGATACAAATCCTGAAAAGTTTTTTGTGTTTGATTGCAATATTTTTGAAAAAGTTTTCGAGTTAATTAGAGAACTTGTTTTTAACAATGAGCATGACAAAAAATATATGTTCATAATTGATAGCGTAGATGCTTTATGCAGGGTAGGAGATATAGATAAGCCTTTCGCCGAATCAGAACAAGTTGCAGGAGGAGCGCTAATTACTTCTGTTTTCTTAAAGAAAATGGTTCTTCCTATCACTAAAATGGGGCACACAATGATCTTGACTAGTCAGGTTAGGGTCGAGGTAGCAACGAATCCATACGCTGCGCGTGGAGGCCCAAGAGTAAAACAAGCAGGTGGAAATGCAATAAAACATTATGCCAATTTTATTTTAGAGTTTGAAGAAAGATTCGCCTCAGATCTCATATATAAAAACCCAACTGCAACAAGAATAGACGAAAAGGGAGAGCCAATAGGTCACTATTGTAAAGTAAAATTCAGGAAAAGTATAAATGAAAAAACTGGCTCGACAGTAAGATATCCAATTCAATATGGGCAAAAAGATGGAAAGTCAGTTTGGAGGGCAAGAGAAATACTTGACATGCTTTACTTGTTTAATCTTATAGTTAAAAAAGGAGCATGGATTACAGTCTCAGAAGATTTAGTAAAAGAACTAGCTGGCAAGAAAATTAAAATTAATGAAAAATTTCAGGGAGAATTAAGGTTAGTGGAATTCTTGGAAGAAAACGAAAAGCTCTGCGACTTCTTGTATAAAGATTTTAAAAACCTAACTAATGCGCTTTAAGACTTTAACTGGCGCTGAAAGAACTGTTAAAAAAGCTAGATCCTACTTAATAGATTGGGACGGTGAAAGCAGAAGTAAAATTCAATTTCAAGCCAAGCAATTTTTAAAAAAGCATTGGAGCAATCATATTGTTTTTGAAGAGTTTCCCGTTGCAGGAACAAAACTTTCATTAGATTTTTATAATGCAAATAAAAAAATAGCTGTCGAAGTTCAAGGCAAGCAGCACACAAAATATGTTCCGTTTTTTCATGGTTCCAATAAAATTAACTACCTAAATCAATTAAAAAGAGATAGAGATAAATTAAAATTTTGCGAGATAAACAATATACAACTTGTTGAGATTTACGACGGAGACAAGCTTAACAAAAGTTTATTCTCTAATTTTGGAGTTAATCTATAGTTAGTGTAATATAGAATATGAGCGACGAATTTATTGACCCAGAAAATTTATCAAAATTTCACTTGCCAGAAAATATACTCAGTCAACTCTTTGAGTTTTCTGGATCAAGCTCTGGTGATAGCGGTTTTATATTATCTTTTGTTAATCAAGATGGGTTGCCCTCGGTCATTACCAAAGCATCTTCCCCAATTGTAGAAATGGGACTGAGAAAAGCTTTAGAGCAATATCTCGATCAACTAGCTGCACAAGAAATTGAATTGAATTCCGGTGGCGATGTTGGTGACGAAGAAATGCCTTGACATTTCTTATTTATTATGATACCATTCTTGCATGGTAAATTCACACGAACTAGAGCAGCATCTAATAGCTGGACTTATAAAATACCCAGAAAGCTATCCACTAATAGCATCTTTCATAAATCAAGACGATTTCTTTGATAAAAACACTATTGTTAATAAAACTATTTTTTGTGTGTTAAGGCAATCACTTGAATTGGGAGATGCACTAGACGAAGTTCTGCTAGCTCAAAGAGTTCAGTCTTTAAATATTTCCTTTGAAGATAATATTAACATTTCAGACTACATTAAAGCTCTATCCATGAGACAGATATCCAAAGAAGGAGTTTTAAAAGCCGCGCAAGAGTTGAAGAAAATTACGGTAAGAAGAGAGATACACAATGCATCTTTACAAGTTGCAAAAAATATGAAGAGCATGCCTTCAAGCGCCAGTTTTGATGACATTGTAAGCGAAGCAGACAAAATATACAACGATAAAATAAATCTATACGAGATGGGCTCAAGCAAGCCAGAGAATCTTTTTGATGACATGGAAGATTTTATTGAAGAAAGAGGCAATAATCCAATTGATGAATTTGGATTAATGGGGCCTCATCCTCGATTAAATGAACTTTATGGTTCTTTGTTTAGACCAGGAAATATAGCGGTTGTTGTAGCTAGAGCAGGAGTTGGTAAGACACAATTTTGTATGGATTTCTGCACAAAAGTTTCAGAGATAAATAACAATATTCCTGTACTTCATTTTGACAATGGAGAAATGAGCAAAGAAGAGTTAATTGTTAGGCAGTGTTCTGCACTTTCTGGAGTGCCCATGCATTTGCTTGAAACTGGTCGATGGCGTCAAGCTGGAGAAGAAATTATAGAAAAAGTAAGAGATACCTGGAAGAAGGTTAAAAAATTCAAGTTTTATTACTACAATGTTGCAGGACACTCCATAGATAGCATGTTGAATATAATAAGAAGGTTTTATTATTCCGAGGTTGGCAGAGGAAACCAGATGATTTTTAGTTTCGACTATATTAAAACTACCTATGAGCGCCAGAATGGAACGAGTAGCTGGGAAACTGTGGGAAGAATGGTTGATAAATTCAAGCAATTAATTCAAAAAGAATTATGTTTCAATGACAAGCCTGCAGTATCTATGCTCACAAGTGTCCAGAGCAATCGCCTAGGAATTACCAATAATAGAAATTCAGACAATGTAGTAGATGACGAAAGTATAGTTTCTTTATCCGATCAAATTACACAATTTTGCTCTCACTTATTTTTATTAAGACAAAAAACAATGGATGAAATTCAAGATGAACCTGAAGACTTTGGCACTCATAAACTCATTTGCCTAAAGTACAGATGGCTAGGCAAAGATGTACATAGAGCCCTACAACCTATAGAAATGCCAGATGGAAGCAAAAGAAAAAACTATATCAATTTAAATTTAGAAAATTTTTCAATCACAGAAAAAGGAGACCTTCAAGACATGGTTGACCATATAGAATCGGAAGGAGTTGGCGTTCTTATTGAAAGAGGAGATGAAGTCCCCGATATTTAATGAGCCCAGAAAAGATAAAAGATTCTCTAGTTCAACTAGGGTATAAACTGGCAGATAGAGGTTCTTACTGGCAGACTAATGCTATTTTCAGAAATGGAGATAATAAAACAGCCATACAAATATATAAAAACACAGGAGTATGGAAAGATCATGTTGCTGAAAGTCAATTCTCTCCATTTAAAAGATTAGTTGAAATTACTCTTGGAACAAATGACCCTAAATCTGTCAACCAATATATAGATGAAGAAGATATTGGCGCAAATTATAATAAACTTCAATTTTCAGAAAAATTAGAAATGGACGAAATATACCCAGAGAGTTGCCTTGATAGGCTTCTTCCTCACTATAAATTTTATAACGATAAAGCGATTTCTAATGATACCCTCATTCCACTTAAGGGTGGATATGCAACAAGCGGAAAATTAAATAATAGATTCGTATTTCCAATATACAATGAGCATAAACAAATTCACGGCTTTTCCGGTAGAGATATGCAAAGCTCTAGCTCTAGACCCAAATGGAAACATGTCGGAAAAAAGAAAAGCTGGATATACCCCTTATATGTAAATAAAAAAACATTAGAATCCATAAACAAAACATCAGAAATAATTTTTGTTGAAAGTATTGGAGATATGTTAAATCTACATGAAAATGGCTTTCACAATGTTATTGTTACTTTTGGCTTAGATATATCAACAAAAGTTATCTGCGCAAGTCTTTCTTTAAATGTTGAAAAAATTGTTGTCAGCTTAAATAATGACATCTCTTCGTCTAGAAATCGTGGCTTAGAAGCCAGCATCAAAAATTATCTTAGATTATTAAATTATTATGATCCGCATAAAATTGTAATATGCCTCCCACTTCAAAAAGACTTTGGAGATATGAATCAAGAAGAATTTAAAAAATGGTCAAACAAGCTACAATCTACAGATCCAAATAATCAACAAAAATTTATATTAAAAAAAATAAACAATATACATAAAAATATACCAAAAACATTGCTAAAAAATGTAAAAATAATTAGTAGTGAGTGAATTAACCAAACTCTCCGCCAGTAGAATAAAAACTGCGCAAACTTGTTCATGGACTTATTGGTGCAATTATAAGTTAAAGCTTCCTGATTCAGGTAATGACGGATCAAGCAGAGGAACTATATGCCACAACGTCTTTGAACTATTAGGAGATAAACATAAAAGAGAATTTAATAAAATTGTAAAAGAAGGAACTATCTGGAACACAAGAGCTGTAGCAAGTCAAGTAAACAAAGAAGCAGAAGAATTAAATGTAAACGATAAAGAAAATCTTGATTTGATTGATGAAATGATTGTCAACGGCTTACGATGCGATTTTTTTGGAGATACAGTAGAAAAACCAACGCATGCAGAATCCGAAAAGTTTTTTGACTTAGAAATTAAAGATGGAATTAAGAGGTATGCAATTCGAGGGTACATAGATAAACTTTTTGTATATAAAGATAATTCTGTAATAATCAGAGATTTCAAAAGCAGTAAATCAGTTTTTAAAGGAAAAGAGATTTCAGATAATTTACAAAATTTAATATATTGCCTTGCGGTCAAACACTTAATGCCAGAGTGCAATCCTCAAAGCGAATTTCTTTTTTTAAGGTTTGATCTTGATAGAGATCTATTAGGTAATTACGGAAAAGGATTTTTAAAAATGGATAAAATTTCTCCAGAAGAATTAGAAGGCTTTGAATATCAACTCACAGAGTTTCAAAACTATTTAGATAATTTTGATAAAAATACCGCAATGAGTAACTATGCTGCCACGCAAGATTATCCAAAAGATGGAACATTTGGAGGACCGCTTGCTTGCGGTAAAGATGGTTATAAGATGTCTAGAGGCGAGCCTATTCTAGATAAAAATGGAGAGCCTATATTAGCTTATATATGTCCATATCGCAAACCAATGGAATACTACGCATTGAAGGATAAAGATGGCAACCTTAAAAAAACAGCATTCTTAGAAGAAAAATATAAATTAACAATAGAAGAAGGAGACGAAATAGTTAAAATGAAATATGAAGGATGCCCACATTGGAACAATAAAGAAAAAATAGAAGATTTTTTGGATGCAAATTAATTCTGCAGGAATAATTATAAGATTCAACAATCTTGCTCTTCTAGGAAGAAGATCAAGAACATGCGAAATCCTTGGTGGATATTGGTCAATGCCGTGTGGTATGTGTGAAGATTTTGAAAAACCTATTGATGCTGCAAAAAGAGAATTCTTTGAAGAAACAAATATTATTTTAAATTCACCAATCGAATTTCTTACTTATTTTGAAAATTATAAAGGAGGCACATTTTATGTTTTTTATTCAGATGTTGATGATTTAATATTTCCAGATCAAAAAGCTATAGATGCTGTAGAGCATGAAGAGTGGGGATTTTTTAAAATAGAAAAGAATTGCCTACCATCTCCCATAACAGAAGAAACAAAAAATTCAATACTAATGTTAAAATGAAAAAAATCATAGTAACAGGAGGCTTAGGTTTTATTGGAAGTAATTTTATTAAATATGTATTTAATAAATACGACTACAAAATATTTAATGTAGATTCTCGTACATATGCCTCTAATTTTGACAATATACATGATGATATATCTAACTCAAATAGGTATTCATTAATAGTATCAGATATAAATGATACTAGTTATATTAAAAGTCTTGTGCAGACGAACAATATAAACTACATAGTTAATTTTGCGGCGGAAAGTCATGTTGATAATAGTATAAATGACTCAACTCCTTTCGTACAGACTAACATAAATGGAACACATTCTTTATTGAGTTTGCTTCACGATTGCCCGAGTGTCGAGAGATACCTTCAAGTGTCCACAGACGAGGTATATGGCAGTTTAACTGAGGAAGACGATGCTTTTACTGAAAACACTCCGTTACAAGCTAATAGCCCTTATTCTGCAAGCAAGGCTAGCGCAGATTTATTATGTCGCAGTTTTTATGAGACTTTTGGCTATCCTATTTTAATTACTCGCTGCTCAAACAATTACGGGCCAAATCAACATGCAGAGAAATTAATTCCATTAATAATTAAAAATGCTAAAGCAGGAAAAAAACTTCCTGTTTATGGTGATGGTAGAAATATTCGCGACTGGATTCATGTTTCAGATCATTGCTCTGGTATCGATGCAGTTCTGCATGAAGGAAAAATTGGTGAAGTATACAATATTGGCGGCAAAAATGAAGTGCGAAACATTCATATCGTTAAAACCATTCTTAAACTGCTAGGCAAGGATGAAAGCCAAATAGAGTTTGTGAAAGATAGATTAGGTCACGATTGGCGTTATGCAATTGATAATAATAAAATTCAAGATGAATTGAATTGGTCTCCTAGTGTAAATTTTGAGGAAGGATTAAAAGAATTGATGTGAACAAACCTATATTAGAAATTATAGCTGTTACTTATGACCATGGCTTCAAATTAAAATGTTTTATTGATAGCATTCGGTCTCAAACAAGTCCCAATTGGCGTCTTCACATTATTCATGATGGTGCTGGAGAAATTTTTGAAAATCTGAAAGAAGATTTATCTAGCAATGGATATTTAGATAATTCTAGAATTGTATTGTCTGCAACTGAAACTCGCACCAACAAATGGGGCCATCCATTGCGTGAGTATGGTTTACAAAATAGAATCTCAGATGCACCTTATATTACAATAACTAATTGCGATAATTATTATGTACCAATTTGGGTGTCCGATATTAATAATTTAGCCAATCAAGATAAAGATTTTATATATTGGGATTGTATTCATAATCATCGAAATGTTAATTTTGATAGAATATGTGGATATGGCTTATTAAATTCTCAACTAAAAGACACTTGGATTGACATGGGCTGCGTTGCTGTCAAATCGGATATAGCTATGAAAGTAGGTTTTCCCTTTAGAAGTTTTGGAGCAGACTGGAACTTCTTTCAAGGCTGTCTGCAACATATTTCTCTTGATAAAACTCAAAAAATACCTAAAATTTTATTTGTACATAATTAAAATGAATAAAGAAATAGTAGGATTCACGGCAGGCAATTTTGATTTATTGCATCCAGGTTACATTTATACTTTTGAGGAGGCGAAACGACATTGTGATCGTTTTTTAATTTTTTTACAGAAAGACCCAAGTGCCACGCGATTCACAAAATACAAACCTGTTATACCGTACTACGAACGATACAAAGCATTAATGGCTATAAAATATATCGACGAAGTATACATGTATCAAACAGAAGAAGAGCTTGTTGATTTAATAAAATTTTGGAAACCTGATGTTCGTATACTTGGAGAAGATTACATTGGCAAAAGCTTCACAGGAGATGATCTTCCTCCTAAAGTTATATACACCACTCGCTCACATGAGTGGTCTACTACTCGATTAAAAGATTTGATCGCAAAACAAACAATTAAACAAAATCCAGACATATTAAAATGAAAAAAATAATAATCACAGGAGTCACAGGGCAAGATGGCAGTCACATGGTAGATTATTTACTTAAAAATACCACAGATACGATAATAGGAGGTATAAGAAGGTTAAGCGTTCAAAACCATAAAAATATTAGACATTTAGAAAATAATAATCGGTTCAAGTTGATAGACCTTGATGTAACAGATCAACAAAATGTTTCTAATGTTATTCTTAAAGAACAACCAGATTATTTTTTAAACTTTGCCGCAAACTCTTTTGTTGGCAACAGCTGGTCAATGCCTATTAGCCATATGGAAAATAATACTATGTCGGTGCTTTATCAGTTAACTTCTATAGCTGAACATTGCCCAAATTGCAAGTATTATAATGCCGGCAGCAGCGAAGAATTTGGAGATGTCATACATTGTCCTCAGGACGAAAATCATCCACTTCGACCAAGAAGTCCTTATGGAGCTTCAAAAGCTTCCGCAAGACATCTTGTAAAAGTTTATAGAGATTCTTACGATATATATGCAGTTCAAGGCTGGCTATTCAATCACGAAGGAACAAGAAGAGGAGAAGAATTTGTTACCAGAAAAATATCTAAAGGTGTCGCTAAAATAGTTAAATGTCTAGAAAATAAAAAACCTTTTGAGCCTTTATCTCTTGGTAATTTGGAAGCAAAAAGAGATTGGTCAGATGCAGAAGATTTCGTGGAAGGTATCTGGTTGATGATGAATAATTCTAAAGGACCAAGAGATTATGTTCTTAGTTCAGGGCAAACGCACTCAATAAGAAGTTTTGTAGAAAATTGTTTTTCGGCAGCAAACATTCCATGCTATTGGAAAGGATCAGGCATAAACGAAAAGTTGTTTTTATCAAATTATATTGCAGAGGATAATAATATTACAGATTTAGAGCTATTGAATATTAATCCAAAATTCTATAGACCTGCGGAAGTTGAACTATTGCAAGGAGATCCATCTTTAGCTGAAAAAGAATTAGGATGGAAAAGAAAAACAAACTTTAATGATTTAGTTAAAAAGATGTATAACAATGATTATGCATTACTAAGTTAAAAAAATAATATAAAATACCTCTGTTTCGTGTAACATAATGCATGAAAGATAAATACAGCTCCGCAAAACGCCCTGGACCAAAAAGCTCCGCTCAAACTCCAGCTAAAAAATCAGAACGTAAAAAAGGCTCCTCTAAAAATAAGCCAGGTAGTGCTGGCCAAAAAGGTGGTAAAATTAATTTTTCAGCCAAAGTTTTAGAGTCTTTAAAAAATAAAGTAAAAGAACATAACTCTAAGTATAGTAAAAAAGTTACTCTTTCACAGCTTAAAAAAGTTTATCGCAGAGGAGCTGGAGCATTTTCATCCAGTCACAGGCCAGGAAAATCAAGAGGTCAATGGGCTATGGCAAGAGTTAATACATTTCTTAAAATGGTGCGTGGTGGTAAAGTAAAAGATAGCTACAGAAAAGCTGACCAAGATATCGCTAAAGCTAGTGCCAATGTAATTATCGATGACGGTATTAGAGAAGAAAACTTTTTGACTGAAGAAGATTTTATTCAAGCTAAGCTTGATATTTATAACGACCAATTACAAGAAGACCCAGACTTCACCGAAGAAATGTGGAGCGAAATTTTTTCGGACGTTGACGAATTAGGTTTTGAAGAGTATGTTGATGAAGAAAGTTGGGCGGCTGAAGCCAACAAAGGTAAAAAACTCAATAAACCATTTAGAACTCCAGGCGGTCCAAAAAAGTTTTCTGTTTATGTCAAAAATGAAAAGGGCAATGTAGTAAAAGTAAATTTTGGAGATCCGAACATGGAAATTAAACGCGATGATCCAAATCGTCGCAAGAACTTTAGAGCTAGACATAATTGTGAAAATCCCGGACCCAAAACAAAAGCACGTTATTGGAGCTGCAAAATGTGGTCAAAGAAAAGCGTAACAAAAATGACCAAGGGAGAAGATCACAAAGAAACTGAAGAATCTGAAGCAAGTTCTATGGACTACATGGAAAAGGCATTTATGCATCATTGTGCAAAATATGATGATGATTTAGTTAATACCGCTGGAATGGATAAAGATAAAACTTATGCAGCTTGCGCAATTCAATACAAAAAAATGAAAAGCTCATTGTATGAAAAAAGTAAAGCTGGTTTAACCGAAAAACAAAAGAAACTTCCCAAGCCATTGCAAGAAGCAATTTTAAAAAAGCAAGGCGAAGAAATGAAAGAGTCCGAATCTGGTCATCACGAAAAAGATAAAGACAAAAAGAAAAAGAAAAAATCTTACTCAAGTCTTTGGGAAAATATTCGCAAAAAGAAAAAACGTATGGGCAAAAACTATCGACCAGCAAAGCCTGGAGATAAAGATAGGCCCACAAAAGAAGCTTTAAAAAGAGCTCAAGGTAATCCTGACCCCATGAAACATTATTTTGAAACAAAAGAAGAAGCTCTTAAGGACGCAAAAAAACTTGGCTTGCAAGGTTTTCATACCCTCAAAGATAAAAACGGTAAGACGTTATATATGGCAGGACCTAGCCATAAAGTTTTTATGGAAAAGCACAAAGAAATTTTGGATAAGAAAAAATCCGAAGAAAAAAGTAAAAGTTAAAACACAAGCCCAGTATATTACAACTACCTTATGGCGCGCAATATTGTAATAGACTCAATGAAGTTATCGCCCGACTCGCCGTCTGGCAATGAAATTATTTTAAGGCAAATTAGTGGACAATTGTATATAAATGATCATTTAATTATTACCACTGAGAATATAAACTCTACATCACAAATAGAAAATATACAATCGGAAATTTCCGGTATTCAGGTTGACGTATCAAACCTTCAAGCTAATCAAAGTGAGTGAGCTTTTTTGTGCAAAAAATCAAATAGTATTAATTTTATCTCACTTTTGGACTCCAATAAATATTACTACCGCCAGAGAAGGTATTAGAAAACTAATATCTTGCGGATCAGATTCCTTAAGAACAAAATCCGTCTTTGCGCTTTCATACGGCGGAGAACCTCTTTCTTGGGAAAGTTGGATTAATCCAGAGCGTTCAAATTATTATCCCAATCAACCGCATATAAAATCTTATAATTTTAAATATCCAGTTCCGACTATATTGCTTACAACTTGCAAATGGATACATCAAACAAAAGCAAAACCAAATTTAAGGTATCTCTATAAAAGATATCGAGGCAGGTGTCAAATTTGCGGAGAAAAGTTTGACATGAAGCAAATGACAATTGAACATATTTACCCAAAAAGCAAAGGCGGTACAAACGAGAGTCATAATGTCACTCTTACATGTCAACCGTGTAATTCAAAGAAAGCGGCTATATATCCTTATAAAAATTGTAAAGGACATGAGCTGTCTCCCTCAAACCCTTACCCTTTCTTTGATCCTATGCAAAAACATAGACCAGAGTGGGAACCTTTTTTATTTAGAAAATAATTGGCACACTATATGCAAGTTAATATACATGACATATTACTACAAAAATACAAATAACGGCCATGTTAATTCATGGGATAATTTAATTGATTCTATTTTTAGCGGAAAAAGTTTTGATAATGTTCCTGCTCCATCAAATATACTTTCAGATGATAAGCATATAGAAATACATTTACAAGCTCCTGGAATAAATAAAGAAGATATTGATATTAATGTTAAAGATGGCATTTTAGAAGTTTCATATGATGGAGCTGAAGAAGATCAATCTTTTGTTCATCAACAAATTTTCAAAGATGGTTTTTATAATAAATTTAAATTATCTAAAGATTTAGATGATAAAAATATTGAGGCATCCATGAATAATGGAATACTTGAAATAAGTATAAAACGAAAAAAATCTTCACCAAAAAGCAGAATTAAAATCAATTAATTATAATATTGCTTCTGCCACAAAACCGCTTAAATGCGGTTTTTTTGTGTAATTTTTGATTGACAAGATATTAATATTAGTATATACTATAATGAATACATCAAATCTTTTTTTCTTATTAGAGTTTTTATTGATTCTTGGCATAGGTTGTTTATTATTTAATGCGGTTTTTTTATGAAAAAATTTATATTTATACTATTTGTTTTATTGGTAACAGCGCCAATAACCTTAGCAAGTAAGCTTTATTTTAATAACGGCAAATCATTAGACGCAGAAATTATAGAAGCTAATACAACACATGTTTTATTAAAAAGATCTTCAGATTTGCAACAATTTAGAATTAAAACAGAGCTTCTAACAAAAGACTCTCAAAAGCAAATAGAACTTTACTACTCAGAAGGTCGATACAGCTCCATACCGCCACTTAAAACGCCTCTTGATACTAAAACCCTAAAACAGTACTCTAGCTATATAGACACGCTTATAGATCAAAATTTACGTTCAAAAAGATTACAAAAAACAAAAGAATTAGACGAGTATACTTATACAAGAAGATTGTATTTAACAACTATAGGCAGAATACCAACTCACAAAGAAGTGATTGAATTTACTGATGATAATGACAGAGATAGAAAAGATAAGTTAATTCAAAAACTTTTAAATTCAAGTGGTTATGTAAATCATCAATTAAACTGGTGGAGCGATATGTTGCGAATTAAAGACGGAATAAATGGAACCAATATTAGTGTGGGTATTGTTTATCGCAAGTGGCTAAGAGAAGCAATAACTGCAAACAAAACATATGATCAAATTGTAAAAGAGTTATTAGGAAGCACTGGTAAGCTATATGATGGCGGAGAAGCCATAAGTTATTATTTAAGAGATAGAGGCATGCAAGCAGATAATCTTTCTCATACAGTTAGAATTTTCTTGGGAACCCAACTAGAGTGCGCGATGTGCCACGATCATCCTTTTGATCGATGGACACAAAAAGAATTTTATGAAATGACAGCATTTACTTCTGGTATTGGTAATGTTAGATTAAGAAAAGAAGGTAAGGTTATAAATGATTTAAGTCGAAGTATTGATAGTGACGCTGATCCTCGAGCTGGAACATTTAATAATTGGCGAAATCAAATAAGAGATTCTATACAGTTTGGAATAGAAAATAATGGCACAGGAACAATAAAATTGCCTGTAGATTTTGCGGAAGATAATGCTAATCCAGGAGATACTGTTTTAGCAAAAGCTATATTTACCCCCAAGCCGATTGAAAAAATAGAAGGTAATAGTAGAAAAGTTTTTGCGAACTGGATGACAAGTAAAGATAATCCTAGATTTACAACAATGATTGCAAACAGAATATGGAAACATATTTTTGGTGCTGGCCTTATAGAACCTATTGATTCGATGATGGATGATACTTTGGCTAGCAACGAAAAGCTGATGAAATATCTGGAAAGATTAATGGTTAGTGTGAATTATGACTTGAAAGAATACCAAAGAATTCTTTTGAATACTAGATTGTTTCAAAGAGAAAGTAAAAAAGAAGATTACAAAAGCTTGGAAGACTATAATTTTGAAGGTCCTATATTGAGAAGAATGACAGGAGAGCAACTCTGGGATTCTTTGGTAACTTTAGTTTATAATGATATAGACAGTCAATCTAGAATTCACATGCAAAATCAACAAGACTATTCTATTATATACAAAAGATATAAAGACATGACTGGCCCGGAAATCTATCAAGACATCAAAGCCCTTGCAGATGAAAACCCAAACAGCAGAAACTTTGTTAGTTTAATTGAAAAAGCTTCGGGCCTTGAATATGAAAAAGTCAAGGTAAAGGATCGCAACCTTGTTAGAAGCAGCTATCTTTCTTATCCAGCTCCAGGAGGACACTTAATAAGGCAGTTTGGTGGTAGTGATAAAGAGCAAATAGATAATAGCAATTCAGAGCCAAATACAACACAAGTACTTAATCTTTTAAATGGATTTGTAGAAACAAATATATTGAACAAAAAAGATGCAGATTTTATAGAATTAATGCAATCAGAAAAAACAAAAACAAAACAAGTAGAAAATGCATTTTTATCGATTTTATCTAGAAAACCTAAAACTAGTGAATCAAATTTATTAACAAAATTTATTGATGAAAAAGATGGATTCAAACATGTATCATGGATACTATTAAATAGCCATGAATTTATTTTTATCAAGTAAAGTGTAAACAAATAATTATTATGAACGATGAATTAACTAGAAGACAATTTGCGCAAAATATTGCCAAAGCATACCTCGGAGTAAACGCTCTAATATATGGACAAGATTTAATCGCCCGCACAGAACGAGTCCCTACTGCTAGGCACGTTATATTTTTAAATATGTCAGGAGGAATGACTCACATAGATACATTTGACCCAAAGCCAGAAAACAAAGAGGTTATGGGTGAAACTACGGCAATAAATACTTCTGCAGATGGCATTCAGATTGGCAGCTGGCTTCCTAGAACAGCGCAACAAATGCACTTAGCGTCGTTAGTTCGATCGGTAAATAGCAATCAAGGGGCACATGAACAAGCAAACTATCTTTTGCATACAAGTTATCAAAAGCGTGGCACAATTATTCACCCAAGCATGGGCAGCTGGATTAGTAAATTATGTGGAAAATTAAATCACAGCCTTCCAGATAATGTTAAAATCAATGGCGGAAGTGGAATTATTGGCGCGGGATATTTCGAAAGTAAGCACGGCCCACTGCCTCTTGGAAACCCAGATGCTGGCATACAAAACGTAAAAAAATCAGGATATGTACAAGAAGATATGTATAAAGACAGACTAGATGCATCAAGTATTTTAAACGAAGGTTTTACTAGGCAATTTCCTCAAAAACAAGTTAGAGCTTATTCTGATTTATATGACGATGCAATAAAACTTATGAAAAGTAAAGACCTCGAAGCATTTGACCTTACTCACGAGCCAGAAGCATTAAGAGAAGAATATGGACAAAACAATTTTGGTCAAGGTTGTCTTTTAGCTCGAAGACTTATAGAAAACAAAGTGCGTTTTGTAGAAGTATCGTATGGAGGATGGGACATGCATAATGATGTTTTTGGCGGATTAGAAAACAAAGCAAAAGTTTTAGATGATGGACTTTCGACCTTGCTCTCAGATCTTGATCGCAGAGGTATGCTTTCAGATACAATGGTTGTTGTAGCAAGTGAATTTGGAAGAACTCCAGAAATCAAAGCCGGAAGAGTTGGAAGAGATCATCATCCGTCTGCGTTCAGCGTATTTTTTGCTGGAGGCGGAATTAAGCAAGGTTATGTTCATGGTAAATCTGATAAGCGGGCACATTACGTTGAAGAAAAAGGAGTTGATGTTCCATCAATTAATGCAACAATTGCTTACGCTATGGGATTGAGTATTGAAAAAATTACATACTCTCCTAGCGGAAGACCTTTTAAAGTTTCAAATGGCGAGCCACCAATCTTGGATATCTTGACATAAAAAAACAGCCCCTTGGGGCTGTTGTGTTAATAATTAATTAATTTATCAACCCGTTAAAAGTCATCTTCTAAAGACCCACTTTGCTGATACTCTCTTACTCTTCTTTCGAAGAAGTTGCCCATAGCTTGAACGTCTACGACTTCACTTAACCAAGGAAAGGGATTTTTGTCACTGGGAAATCTGTAATCTAGCCCAATACCTTCTAGTCTTCGATTACCAATATAATGCATGTAATCTACGAACATATCAGCATTTAATCCAAGAATACCCGTTGGTAAAACATCGTGAGCGTATGCAATTTCTAATTCAACAGCTTTTTTCATATGCTCAACAAATTCTTCTTGAATTTCTTTTGTCCATATAGAAGGATCTTGCTCGATCATTGTATTTATTAAATATGTTCCAAATGAAATATGAGAACTTTCGTCCCTCAATGTATACTTAATTTGATCTGATATTCCTTGCAATTTATTTTGCCTGCCTAGTGCTAATAGCATAGCAAATCCACTAAAAAAGAAAGTTCCTTCACATACTATCCAATACGTTAAAAAGTTTCTTAGTATTTCTTGCTTTCCTTCTTTTGTGTGAGGCTTAAAATCTTGACGACTAAGATCATTTGTAATTTCCATAAGAAAGTCGTCTTTGGCTTTAATGCTCGGAATCGTTTCATAAGCAGCGAAAACTTCTTCAATATCTAAATCCAAGCTATCGCAGACATATACTACGGTGAGGTTGTGTAGACTCTCTTCAAATGCTTGACGCAATATATATTGGCGACACTCAGCATCTGTAATATAGCGAAAGGCTGATAATAACAAATTATTGCCAACCAAAGACTCGCTTCCAGCAAAAAATCCAAGACAGCGTTTAACAAGAAGTTTTTCATCTTCCGTAATTTCATCATTTTTCCATTGTTTAATATCATTTTGCATACTTATTTCGGTAGGCATCCAATTGTTTGCACAGCTTTTTAAAAATAGATCCCATGCAAATTTATGTTTATGAGGTAAAATTCTATTTACTCCCGCGATGTTTTCAGTTAATAATTCTCCAGTTTTATCATTCATGGTTTATATTCTACATTAAATAACGAAAATAGTCAAGCCTAAGTTCAAATAAATTATTGACAACTTTCACAAGACTCTCCATTTTTCATTGCCTCAATACTACAAGAGGTTTGCTCTTCATTTTTTTGATCCTCAGCGTGAGATTTTTCTACCTTAGACGCAGCTCTATTACGAAGATAATAAGTTGTTTTGAGGCCAGCTTCCCAGCAAGCCATATAAACATCATTTAAGTATTTAAGTGAAGTTGATTTATTGTATAAATTAAAACTAATTGATTGATCCATCCATTTTTGTCTTGCTGCATTGGCATCAATTAGCGTAAACATATCTCTATCAAAAGCTGTCTTATATTTTTCTTTTAAATCTTTAGGTATAGATCCATTTAATAATGATAGGTCGCCATCAGCTTCTTTTACCAATGAAGCTATTTCACTATTCCATAAACCTCTTGATTTCATATCATCAATAAAATGCGCATTAGTAATAAAGAAATTACCGCTTTTATTTTCGTATACAAATAATACAGAAAAATTAGGTTCTATACTCTGCTCAATACCATTTATATATCCAATAGTTGCCGTTGGAGCTATAGCCATTACATTAGAATTTCTCATGCCGTGTTCTCCCACATGAACTCTAACTTTTGACCAATCCTCAAACGTTTGACCTGTTCCGGTAAGAGGCTTGCCTGTTACAGATTGTTGGGGAACTTTTTGTTTTCCTCTGTATACCATTAAATTATTATAAGAATCAATTGGAAATACCCCCCCGCTCCAAAGAGAACCCTCGTAAGTTTCGTACTTGCCTCTCTCAGCTGCCAATATAGAACTGGCATAAATTGCATGCATTGAATAAAACTCAAACAGTTTATCGCTAAAATCTACAGCTTCTTTGCTGTCAATTATAATGTTCTTTTTATGAAGAATATCATGCAATCCCATAAGGCCAAGGCCTATAGGTCGATTTCTTAAATTAGAATTTGACGCTTCTAAGGTTGGATAAAAATTCAAATCAATAACATTATCAAGCATTCTGATTGCGGTATGAATTGTTTTTTCTAGCTTAATATAATCGATGTCATCCCCATCTTCGTTGAGATGATTAAGCAAATTTACTGATCCAAGATTGCACACAGCTGTTTCTCCAACTTCGGTTTTTTGTCCTTTATCATACTTGGAAGCTTTGGTATGTAGGGTTATCTCCGTGCATAAATTGCTGCTGTGAACGATACCTTCATGCTGATTTGTGTATCTGATATTGCAAGGATCTTTAAAAGTATTCCAAGGATGAGAAGTTTCAAAAAGTACTTTTAGCATTTTCTTCCATAATTCTTTTGCAGGCATCACTCTGTAATTTTTGATTAATCCTTCTTCTGCTTGATTGCAGAGCTTTTTATATCTTTTGTCAAACTCAGAGCCAAAGCAATCATGTAGGTCAGCTTCTCTAGGATCGAAAAAATACCAAACATCTTCATTTTGAACTCTTCTCATAAACTCGTCAGGAATCCATGAAGCGGTATTCATGTCATGACACCTCAATCGATCATCTCCAGTATTTCTACGAAGATTAAGAAAGTCCTCGAAGTCTAAATGCCAGGGTTCGAGATATGCACATCCTGCACCTGGACGCTTTCCGCCTTGATTAACCGCAACCAATAAATCGTTATAAATTTTTAACCAAGGTACCAATCCGCTAGATACTCCATTGGTTCCTTGAATATGGGAACCAGTTGATCTAAAAGGTGTAACGTCAAGACCCAGCCCACCAGCATATTTTGATTTTCTTGCCTCCTGCCAAGCTCCATCAAAAATTCCATCGATGCTATCATCAAATGTATTAAGGTAGCACGAGCTAAGCTGGGACCTTACGGTTCCACTATTAAATAAAGTTGGCGTCGAAGAAGTATATAAAAACTTACTAAATAAATTGTAAAACTCAATAGCCTTGTCTTCTTTGTTTTCTTCGTTGATAGCAAGACCCATGGCAACCCTCATCCAAAAAGATTGAGGAGCTTCCATGAGTTTTCCTTCTTCTCTAATAAAGTATCTATCTGTTAAAATCTGAATGCCCAGGTATTTAAATTTTAAATCTCTATGAATTTTAATTGCTTCCGAAAGCTTTTGAAGATCAAACTCAAGCATTTTTGGATTTAACCTTTCGAGCTTGACTAGACGCTTAACGCCCTGAATAAAGCTTTTCCTATATTGCAATTTAAATATGTCGGAGTCAACACCCTCTTTAAAAACTTCTTTGTATACAGTATTTAAAAGAAGTCTAGCTGCCACAAAGCTATAGTCAGGTTCCTTCTCAATTTTTTCTCTAGCACTAAGAATTAATGCTGTATCTATTTCTCGGGTGGTGATTTTGTCATACAATTGTAGCTGGGCATCGAGTACTACTTCGCTAACAGAAACCTCTGAAATGTCTTCGCATGCCCTTTCCACATTTGTATTTATTTTTTCTACTCTAAAGTCCTGAAGACGTCCGTTTCGTTTTTTTACTTTGATATCCATATTTACCTAAAATATTAACATTTAAATGGGTTCCTGTCAATTGTATTTTTAAATTGTTGATAACTTTTTTAGAGCTTGACAAAGACCGCATTTATTGATAAAATAGTGGGCATGATCGCATTATTCAAAAGCCACTTTTCTATCGGCAAAAGTATATTAACTCTAGATGATCCAATTACACAAAAAGAAGGCGGAGCAGATAGCATTTTTAGTATTGCTGTAGAAAATAATTTAAAAGAAATAGTTTTAGTTGAAGATTCGCTTACTGGATTTCTTCAAGCGAAGAAAAACGCAGACAAGCTAGGCATCAAACTAGTCTTCGGACTAAGAATAAATATGAAAGAAGATGGAATGATAGATCCCAAAGAAGAATCACTGGACAGCTCGCACAAAATAATCCTGTTTGCAAGAAACGCAAAGGGATGTCAATTAATTAATAAAATTTACAGCGAAGCATTTACAAAGAATCACAACTGCGTTGATCACAAACTTTTAAAAAAGCACTGGTCAAGCAGAAGTCTAATCATGGCAATTCCATTTTATGATAGTTTTATATACAATAATCTTATGAAGTTTTCTAATTGCACACCAAATTTTGATTTTTGTAAACCTGTTTTCTTTATTGAAAATAATGGACTTCCATTTGACAACTTCTTGTCAGAAAAAGTTTCAGAATACTGCCGCTCTAACGACTTTAAAACAGAGCAAACAAAAAGCATTTATTACAAACAAAACAAAGATGTAGCCGCACTTCAAACCTATAAATGCATTACAGGAAGAAGTTTTGGCAATAAAACGCTGAGCAAACCAAACCTAGACCATTTTGGAAGCGATCAATTTAGTTTTCAAAGCTGGAAGCAAGAAAATGAAGTACGAACTAATAAGAAATAACAAAATATCAATCGGAAAATCCAACATTGGAGGCAGAGGCGTATTTGCTTCAGAGAATATTAAAGAAGGAGAAATACTTGAAGAAGCTCACTTTATAGTTTGCGGCGCAAAACAAACTTTTCAAGACAAAGAGCTCAGTAGATATTTCTTTTCTCTTTTTTATAACGAAGCAAGCTCCCCCGAGGAAAATGAAGAAATTAATTTCAAAATTTCTCTAGCTTCACACATTGGCGACGAAGGTTTAAAAAATAAAATACTTAAGGATCTAGAAGAGTTGGGGTATAAAGATATTTCTGAAATTTACTGTACGGCTGCAGTTTTAGGCTATGGAATGATATTTAATCATTCCGAAAAAAAATATAACGCAAATTGGGAAATAGATTTTGATGATTTTTTATTTAGATATACATCTGTAATTGACATCAAAAAGGGGGAAGAAATTTTAATAAACTATGGCAACCCAGAAAGAGAAGATTTAAAATGAAAGAATCACTATTAAGATTTAAAAAAAATCAAAAATACTTACTGTTCGATTATGAAACATGCAATTTAAATTTGGTATCAAATAATAAACCATGGCAATTAGCATTTCTTGTTGTGGAAAATAATAAAATTATAGAATCAAAAGATTATTGGTTAAAATGGAACGACTTAACTGTCTCTCCTGAAGCCGCAAAAATTACCGGTTTCACAAAAGCTAAATATGATAAAAAAGCATCTTGCCCAAAACAAGCTCTAGAACATTTTGAAAAATATTTATATGACCCAGATTATATTAAGGTGGGGCATAACCTTTTAGGTTTTGATGTTTACATGCACAATTTACATCGCAAACTTGTGAATGAAAAATACAAGCCAGACTTTTCTTATGCCAACCAACTGGTTGACACTCTCTGTCTAGCTAAAGCTCTAAAGAAAAGAATTAAATTAAATAAAGACGACGACTTTCTGGCATGGCAATATAGACTAAATCACTTAATAGAAAGAGGGTTATCTTGTAATTTAAAACAATGCTGCAAAGATTTTGATGTGCCTTTTAATGAAAATAAGCTTCATGATGCATTATACGATATTGAAGTTAATTTTGAAGTATTTAAAAAAATGATATGGGAAATAGAAATATGAGTAATTTTACAGAACAATTTTCATCCTATGATGACTGCGTGCCAGTTGGAGTCAGACTTCCAAATATCAAAATCGAAGACAGATATTATAAAATGCTTGACGCAAAACCTAATATCTCAAACTATGATTTTCTCAGAAAACTCTGCCACAAAGGTGTTTATGATAAAGGTATAGACAAATTTGAAAACAAAAAAGACTACTTTGACCGCGCAAAAACAGAGTTAACAATTTTAGAAGATCTTGGATTTACGGATTATATTTTGCTAAATTGGGATATACTAAATTACTGCCATGAAAACAATATACCTACTGGCCCAGGCAGAGGTTCTGCTGCAGGATCCTTAGTTTTATATTTAATAGGAGTCACAAACGTAGACCCCGTAAAATATAATCTTTTCTTTGAAAGGTTTGTTTCTAAAAGCAGAGCGAGAAAAATTGAACATAATGGTATTACATATCTCGACGGAAGTTTACTAGCAGACGTTGATAACGATATTGCGTACGAAAGAAGAGTAGAGGTAATAAATTATATTGATAAAAAACACCCTGGCAGGACTGCAAAAATTTTAACACTCAATACCCTAAGCGGCAAGCTATGCATAAAAGAATGCGGCAAGATAGTTGGTGAGTTATCAGAGCAAGAAGTTAATGAAGTTAGCGACACTATTCCCAAAAGATTTGGAGTTGTTGTTCCGCTTAAAACTGCTTTAGAGGAAAGCGAAAAATTCGTTGACTGGTCTGCAGAAAATGCAGAGTCGTTTAACATAGCGTTAAAGCTAGAAGGGCTCAACAAAAACACTGGAGTTCATCCAAGCGGAATCGCAATTTCTTTTGACAAAATGACTGACATATGCCCAATACAAAAGTCCAACGACGGAGCCTTGGTAACTGGATATGACATGAACTGGGTTTCAGAACTTATGGTTAAATTTGATATTTTGGGACTGCGCACCTTGAGCGTAATTCATGATGTATGTAAAGAGCTAAATATTGATTGCGAAGATATTGACTTAAATGAGGTTTCCACATTTACCCCCTTGCAGTCGCTTAGCGCGCCTCACGGCCTTTTTCAAATTGAATCTGACACCAACTATAGAGTATGCAAAAAAATCAAGCCTAGAAGCCTAGAAGAGCTTAGCGCGGTTGTAGCCATTGGAAGACCTGGCGCTTTAGAATTTCTCCAAGACTATGCGACATATATTGAAACTGGTGAAGCACAAGTCATTCATGAGTTTTTTACTGATGTTTTAGATTATACAGGAGGTATTCCTCTTTATCAAGAGCAGCTTATGCAAATGGCCGTCAAGGTAGGTTTTACCCTTGACGAATCAGAGCAGTTAAGAAGAATAGTGGGCAAAAAGAAAGTTGATCAAATGCCAGCTTGGAAAGCAAAGATACGAGAAAAAGTAGAGGAAAATGATTTACCTCCAGAAGTAGGAACTATTCTTTGGAGCGTTGCAGAAGATAGCGCCAACTACTCATTTAATAAATCACACTCTTTGAGTTATTCTGTTCTGAGTGCATGGACTACATACTTAAAGTTTCAGCATCCACAACAGTTCTTCTTGTCTCTATTGAAGATGACAAAGTATGAGCCTGCACCTCAAGAAGAAATATCAAAAATATGCAAAGAATTATCAAGCTTTGGTATTAAATTACTTTCGCCAGATTTAGCAAAATCTAATATGGATTTTTCGATTGAAGGCAAAGATATTCGCTTTGGATTAAACAGTATAAAAGGAGTAAGCGAAAAGTCTCTGCAGTCTCTAAAAGATTTTAGGTCGAGTGACACGCCAACAAAATATGATATATTTCTTGCCGCCAAACAAGCAGGATTAAATATTGGCGTGCTTAGTGCATTAATACAAGCTGGATCATTACAAAGTAAAGGTTCAAATAGATCGCTGATGGTTTTAGAGGCTCAAGCATTTAATCTTTTAACTGAAAGAGAAAAAAGAAACTTTATATTGCTCGGAGAAAAATATCAATATAAACTTCTTAATTGTATTTCTGATGCAAAAAAAGGAGAATTAGTTGGCGATGATGGAAAGCCTCTCATGAAGGAGTCTCGTTTTAAAACATTTAAGAAGAAGTATGATGTTTATAAATCTATTTATGATAAAAACAAGCCTTATGAAACTTTTGCAAACTGGTATTTTGAAACAGAGTTGCTGGGTTATAGCCATAGCTCTAACTTGAAATCATGTTTTATTGACTCATATAATTCTCTTTTAGATTCTAGAGATCTTAAAATTATGGAGTCAGATGAAAAAGGAAAATTTATTGGCGTGGTTGACGACTGCATTAAAAGAACATCTAGAAATGGAAATAAGTATATGAAGCTTTCCATCTCTGATGAATTTGGTAAATACGATGCTATGTTACTCAATTCAAGAAGAGGAAACTATTATGATAGGTACTTTGAATCTAAAAATAAAACTCCGTCTAAAAAGAGTATTATTGTAGCTTATGGAAGAAAAGGCGAAGATATAGTATTTCTTGATTCATTGAATATTATGGATGAAAAGATCTATATGAAAATGTCTGACGTTAAATAATTTACAGTGTAAATATATGAAGATGACTCCTAAACCTAATTTTACGCCTCGCGCTCAGCAGGCAATTAATGAAGCTAAAAAAGTTGCAAGAAAATATTCCAATGAATTTGTGACACTTGATCACTTATTTTATGGAATGGTTAATTTAAATGCTGGGATACTAGCCGAAATACTTTTCTTGCTTAAAATTGACCAAAATTTATTAAAAGAAAAAATTGAAAGCTCTTTTTTTAATTTTGATCAGACAAGTTTTGACATGATGATGGAACCTTCATTTGATCAACATTTTCATCTAGTTTTAAAAGTTTCTGCATCTATAGCAAGCAAGCTAGGACATGAATACGTAGGGATAGAACACATTCTTTTAGCGTTACTAAAATACGAAGAATCAAATATACCCAAATATTTCAATTCCTTTAACGCTTCTGAAGATGATATTATTTCTGAAGTTAGAGATTATCTGCACCTTGGCAAAGAAGCTTCCGGTGTACAAAAACCTTCCTCTCCTAATAGAAGCAAGACTAAATCAGTAAAAGAAAAAAACATACAAAATTTAGAGAAATTTGCTACAAATTTAAATGCTATGGCCTCCCAAGGAAAGTTTGATAATATAGTAGGCAAGAGTCAAGAAATATACGAAGTTTCTGAAATTTTATGTAGAAGAACAAAAAACAATCCAGTTCTTTTGGGTGAAGCTGGAGTTGGTAAAACTGCGATTGTTGAAGGACTAGCTCAAAAAATTAACAGTGGAGAAGCCTCTGATTTTCTTTTAAATAAAACAATATATTCTTTAGACTTAGGTTCCTTAATCGCAGGAACAAAATATAGAGGTCAATTTGAGGAAAGACTAAAAGGTGTTATAGATGAAGCTAAAAAAAATGACAACTTAGTTTTATTCATCGACGAAATACATACTCTGGTTGGTGCAGGCAGCGCAGAAGGAAGTATGGATGCCGCAAATATATTAAAACCTTTACTTGCCAGAGGAGAATTGAAATGCATTGGAGCGACTACTCAAGACGAGTATAAAAAATCTATACTTAAAGATGGAGCACTAGATAGGCGCTTTCAGGCAGTAACGGTTTTAGAACCAACCAAAGAGCAAACCAGAGAAATACTTGAGGGAATTAAATCAAAGTACGAAGAATTTCATGGGATATTATATCCACCAGAAGTCCTTGATCTAGCAGTAGAGCTTACATCAAGATATATTTTTGACAAGCAGTTTCCAGATAAAGCAATTGATATTATTGATCAGGTGGGATCAAAAGTTAAAATAAAAAATATAGAAAGACCTCAAGAAGCAAAAGACATTGAGCACAAGCTAGAAGAGCTCGCACTTCAAGAGTCAAAGCTTAATTTGATTGGAGCTCAGTCAATAGACCTAGAAGACAAGCAGTTACAATTATTAGAAGAATATGATGGTATAATTGATAATTGGGCAAAAAAAACCATGAAAAGAAAAATATCTGTAAAAAAGAAAGATATTTATGAAGTTATATCTTCTAGAACTAGAATTCCTATATCTGAAATTTCAAAAAAAGATTCCGACAAAATGCTCGGATTGTTCAAAAAATTAAATAAAAAGATTATTGGCCAATCTACTGCTCTTAAAGAAATTTCCGAATGTATCCTTAGATCTAAATCTGGACTTCAAGATCCAAATAAACCAGTAGGTAGCTTTTTGCTTGTTGGTGCGACTGGAACAGGAAAAACATATACTGCTAAATGTATAGCTGAATATATATACGGAGACAAAAGCAAACTTATACAAATTGATATGAGTGAATTTTCTGAAAAAATTTCTTCAAGCAGATTAATTGGAGCATCTCCAGGGTATGTTGGATATGAAGAAGGAGGAGAATTGACAGAAAAAGTAAGAAGAAACCCTTACAGTGTAGTATTATTTGATGAAGTAGAAAAAGCTCATCCTGAAGTTTTAAATGTTCTTTTGCAAATATTAGAAGAAGGTTTTGTCACTGATAATTCTGGAAGAAAAATTAACTTTTCTAATTGCACAATAATATTAACAGGCAATGTTGGTAGTGAAAAATTAGACAAAGCATCTGTTGGTTTTTCTACAGATACCTCTTCTAATTCTGCAGATAAAATTAAATCAGAATTAAAAATTTATTTTAAACCAGAATTTTTAAATAGACTAAATGAGGTTATAGTTTTTGAGGATTTTAATATTAGCCAACTTGGACAAATAGCAAGACTTGAGCTTCAAGACTTAGAAAATAAACTTTTTCACAAAAATATATCTATCTCGGTCACCCCTAAAGCAGTCAGACATATAGCTGAAGCAGCGCATGAGGAAAAAATGGGAGCAAGACCAATCAAAAGACTTATTCAAAAATTTATTGAAAATGATTTGTCTAAGATGCTCTTAAGTAATAAATTAGTTGCTGGCTCAGAAATAAAGTTTTCCTTGTGCAAAGGAAAAATAATAAATAATATTACGGAAGAAGAGGTTTAATTGGATCGCCCATTGGATCCTCTTTTACCTGCATTGGATCTTCAAATTTTTCTCCGGGATTTTCTGAAGGGGCATCTTTATTTTCATTATAAATTGACATGCAAGCAGCAAACCTATCGCCTTGAACAGGATATCTTTTTTTCATATTTGCGTCTAAAATACATCTAGTCATAAACTGATCACCTGATTCTTGCGCGGTTGGAGTTGGATACCTTTTGTCTTCATTTGTAAGAAAATTATTTTTTTCTTCTTCAGGGGTTTCTGGCTGTTTTTCTGGGAACATTTGCTCGTATTCAGAGTATCTCATAGCTTGGTCAATCAAATCATATGCTTGAGCTATATTATTCTTAACCCAACCTTCTAAATTAGATTCATCCTTTACCATATCATACATCACCCTGGCCTTTTTCCAAATGTGATACAATTCAGATTTTACTTTTTTATTTGTATTGCCATGATCTGACATATGATTACTTTCTGAGAGTTCGCTCATAATTATACTTACACTTAATTAAGATATTGATCCAAACCAGAGCTAGACTTTTGATTTGGAGCGTCTTTTCCTACAACTTGATTTGGTTGCGCTGCATGCAAATTATATGCATATATTAGATCTTTTAATCTTGCTTGAGATTGAGAATATGCTTCTGAATAATTTTTTGCAGTAACATTTTTATTTGATCTTTGAATCATAGAGTCGCCCTCTCTGATTGTTTGAAAATCTTGCCCAGGTGTGGTTCCATCAATTCCTCGCAAAGTTCTTCTATGTGCTTTACGATTATATTCAGAAACATACATCTCTCTCAGTATAGATTGCTCTTCTAGCTTTAAATTTTCTGGACTATCTCCGCTAAAAGAAGTAAATATTAAATTATTTAACTCTCCAAGATGACCTTCGAGCCAACCAGATATCAAGCCAATCTCTGAATTACGAGAATCGCCATGCTCTTCAAACCCCAACTCTTGATCGTAAATCTTTACTGCGAGTTGACCGAGATTTGTATCTGGATTAATATCGTGAGCCATTTTAGTTGTTTAAATAATCAATAACTTGCTTATGCTTTGGATTTGATGGATCTAACTTGATGGGTTCGCCCATTACTTGAACGCTTCCTTTTCCGTGCAAGCTAGAATCAAATGCTCTTTTTATTTTGTTTTTTAATACAGTTTTATTTCCAGATGGAAATACTCCGACTTTTACCGCAAATGATTGAAGGTCTGTTAAGTTCATATCTTGCAGCATATCTGCGAATACTCTTTTGTCATTAGTTCTAAATGGATTAATCTTTGGAATACCTAAAATTTCTTCAAGCTCGCGTGCCTTTGCGACTTGATCCTCATAATTTTTACCGTTTGTTTGTTGTAAATCTTCAAGCTTTGGCTGTTTCCTTGCCTTTACAGTTTTAGAAGCAGTAGACTTGCTCGTAGTAGTTTTCTTTTTTGCCATAATTTTTACCTTTTGCCTTGTATGGGTTATACACTAATATAATAAACTAATTAAATAAAAAATCCACCCCAGTTGCCTGAGGTGGACCTTTACAAAACGTTAATTTAAAAAAATTAAACGATAAGACCAAGCAACACGCGATCATCGATGATCATACGGCCTTCTTCAAGAGAACCGTAGTAACCAATCTTGGATTGACGTGTTACGAATTGATCGTCGGCTACGAGAGAGAACTCGTCTCCGGACTCGGAATCAGTAGCTACTGCACGAATCATGGATTCGCGGCTAAGGTCAACACCAACGATGATTTGCTCTGTAGAGCCATCAAATGTGTCTTTGCTTGCTGCCGTAGCATAGTGATCATCATATTCTGTATCACCTGCAGCTACATCAAATGTAGTATTCCATTTTTGACCATTGCCCATTTCATTATACTCTTGGATCGATACGCCATAGAACTCAGGAATGCCAGCGCTATTGAAAACAGCGTCACGCATACTATCTGTTCCAGGAATAGAATCAGTACCAACAGTGTTGATTGGGTTATAAGCCAAACCGCGGATTTCTTCTACGATTTCAGGAGAAACGAGAATATCGGTGATTCCACGTCCACGACGCTCAGCAGGTGTTCCACCGGTCCAAGCAGTATTAATGCGCTTGGCCTTTGTAAACAACTTGTTAAGGTCGGAAAGAAGGAATCGATTAGCTTGAGCAGAACGAATAACGTGCTTTTCGCTATTTGTTTCAGCGTTAGCCAATGCGGTGAAGATCATGGAAGCAGAAGTTTTTTCTTGCTTAAGTAAAACTTCTTGAGCCATGCGGGTAAATGTCTTGCTAACTACATCAAGTCTTGAACGAGAAGCGTAACGCTTGTCGAAGCTCAAAGCGCTGTCGAGAGTATAAGTTGTGAACTTAAGCTCGCTTTGCGAAGGAGCGACTTGGTTGGTGGGAAGTCCGCCAGGAACTGACTGACTCCAAACCTGAATGTAATCTTCATCAGTAATGTCGTGATAAAGGTCCAAAGGAATGCTTGGGCTTTCATCAGAATTGAACTGCAGCGACGTAAACATGTTGCTTACTGTGGGAGCTGCGTTAACAACTTCTGCCAAAACTGGGCCAATAAATTCAGCCAAAGCAGTTTGAGCTTCATAAGCAACATCTCTGTTCTTGGAAGCCATAGCTTTTACAAGCTCGACTTGCTCGGGTGTTCTATCTAGAGTGATTTTCATTTTATTAAGTCCTTTCTTTAGAAGCTAACCTTGCAGAGAAATTTAGCAGCTGAGTTGCTTGTGTCAACACCAGTAGCGATAACTTTTCCTACAACAGTTCCAGTTGATGCGGTTACAAGCTTTCCAGCATTACCAGAGCTAGAATCAACCTCGAGGTCATCTCCTAGTGAAGGCGCAGACGTAAAAGCGGATGCAGCCAAAAGAACCATTCCCTTGCACAAAACAGGAACTGTTTCGCCAGGAAGAACTCCTTGTGCTTCATCAAGCTTTTGCTTGTAGTATAACATTTTCTCTCCGTTTTCGTCGAACGCTAAGGTTTCACGAAGTGTGATACCCAGAGTTGCTCCGGAGCCATCAGCGGGGACAACCGTCATACCGTTAGAGGGGTATGCGTTAAATCCGATGTGTGCACCACTAAAACTTGCTCCAAGATAGTCTCTAAGACTTCCTGAAGTTTCAAGTGTTGATGGTGTGTCACCGGGGAGTGCGCCCGCACTTACTTTGACCACTACGCCTGCATCAAAATCGCCGGAGCCTCCAGGAACCATGTTAGCCAAGGTTGCGCTAGAAACATCAAGAGCGAAGAGATTAACGACGTCGTGTTCGCTGTAGTCTCGGTATGGTAGTATTCTTTTTGCCATAATTTTTTTCTTCTATATATATTAGTATGAAATTTTTACAGAATCCTTGAAAGTCTTTTGAAGACGATCTCTTAAAGATTCTCCATCAGAAGAAGATTCGTTGTTATTGACAACGGCTGCTTCTTCGACTTCTAAACTTTCAAGAGCTTCTTCTACTGCATCAGCTTCTTCAGCATCTTCAGTTTTTTCTGCAGATGCTTCTGCAACTTCAAGTTCTTCTTCGGTTTCTGTGTCTTGCTGAGATTCTGATGCTTGAGCGATTCGTTTCTCAACTTCTTGAGCCACACGATCTTCAAAAGCTTTTTGCTCAGCTGCGATAAATTCTTTGTTCTTGTGCTTCCAGACTTTAGCGAGTTTTTCTTGATATTCTGCAAAGCTTTCTTCGCTTTCGTCAAGGTCGCTGATTTCAGAAGCCACAATTTTGGAATCATCTTCGTCAAGGTCATAGATTTCGTTTAAAGCTTCCATGCGTGAGTTGAAGCGAATTTCTGCTTCTCTAGCAGAATTTTCTTCTTCTAACACAGAAAGTTTTTCTTGCGTGGATTGTAATTGCTGCTCCACTTCTCCCATTTTCTCTTGAAGAGAATTTTGAGCCTGAACAGCTTCTTCTTTTTCAGCTTTAGCCTTTTCAAGATCGGCGACATATTGCTCGCCTTTCTCTCGGATAGCCTCGATAAAAACTTTAGAGATGCTTGCGACACTCTCTTCAGAAAAATCTTGGTTGCCAAGCTTTTCGTCTAAAGCTGCTCGGAATTCATTGATGATTTGATCTTTGTCCATAATGTTATTATGATAGGTTTCTTTGTTTAGTACATTTTCTTGAGTAGAATGGGAAGTTTTTTTGCTTTTTGTCATTAACTTGTCGATAGGATCTTTTTTAACAGAAGGTTCTGGTTTAGATTCTCCTTTCTCGGCAACAAGGCCTTTGACATCGGCAGCAGGATTAGAAGTAAAGCCAATTCCTAGTGGATAAATATCTCCAACTATTAATCGATTTACTTTTCTTCCGTCTTGAAGCATTCCTTTTCCACCTAAAGATTTTAAATAAGGAGAGTATGCTTTGACCTCCTCTGGGTTAGAAATTATAGTAGACTCATGTAAGTCATCTCCTCCCACTGAAATTACGTAATCATTAAATCCAACTTCCCAACTAGCAGAAACACTTTCAAAAAAGTCGCTGTCTGGATCTGTCGAATTAACAACTAAATCTGCAAACTCTTTGCTGGCTGTTCGATAAACTACTGCAGCCAATGCAATATTATAAGCTTTGTCTTCAACCAAAGCTTCCTCGTCGCTCATCAATTCTGAAGAGTCAGAGTATTTTGAAAATCCAGCAGAAACAATGTGCCCCACTATTCTGTCTCTATCATGCTCTATGTTTGCAGGTTTGTGAACAAAATAATCTTTGATTTTAACTGCCGCTTCACTATCAATACCATCTCCATTTTTATTAAATTTATTTACAACTGCAGCATTAAAAGCTACTCCAAGCAAATCAATATTTTTGTCTAAATCAATACTTGCAGGAATCAAAGGTCTCAAAGATTCCAAAGAAGCTTGACTGATATTTGAGTCTTCAATATCGCTCGATGCAAAAATTATATTTTCAAACGTTGTTGTATATTTATATTCTTTAGACATTTACAAGAAAGGTACACCTAGTTTATAAACATGGGAGTAAAGGTATAGTTAACATTATCAGTTTTTACGTTCACTATATCATAGTACAACTTAACCATCCAATTGCCAAGTATTAATGCAGAATAACTATCTTTTCTTGCTTTTTCTGGCCCAGTCTGTCTTTTTAATGTTGGCGGCAGATCAAATGTTTGCGTTCCACCAGCTGATGTAGTGATTTGAATTAAAGAGCATTGTGTTTTGATTAAGTTCATCATATCAAACTGATGCTCCACGAAATCAATCATCTTTGCGGCATTAGTTTGACGTTCTAAACTCTGAGATGTTCTCAGAAAATTAATATCCTGAATTGGTATCTTTTTTTGTCGCTGCTCATTGTATGCATCATCAATTGCCCTGGAACCAAAAAATATTCTATGATGATCAAAGTTTGCTTGCAGCAATTCATTGGCCACCCTGATCCATTGGCTTGTTGGTTTTCTCAAATAACAAATAGTTTTATCTTTTAAATTATATTCTTTTTTTCCTTCTGCTAATTTTTGTTGATAATTTTCTATATCATCAAAGTTAGTATTTAAACATTTTATATTTAATTTATTTTTTTTGAATAAACTACTTTCATTACAAGCATTAATAAACTGAACACCTCCATTATAATCTCCAACGATAGATACAATATTAAAATGTTTTAATAAATAATAAAAATAAAATATATGTTGCTTTAAATTTGCACCACTTAAAGCATAACTATGAACAACTGTTCCAATCTTCTTATCGTCATTTAATTTTAAAACCATCATTGCAAAATCGTCGCTGCTTTCACTTTCTGCCCAACTTGGGTCAAATGCAAGAATATATTTTGCTCCTACTTCTCCACAAACTTCTACAGTAGGCGTTTCTCCGTCTTTAAGAGTACATGAAGCCATTTTGGAAGTTTTAAAATAACCGCTGCTATCATCAGTAAATATAGAACCAAACTCTCGATCAAACTGGCTTTGACTCATTGTTGATTTTGCTTGATCCAAAAGATTTTGATCATAAAGTTGCTTTGGAGCGCAATCATAACTAAATTGCATAATAACTCTATGCGCATCACTCTGCCTTGTGCTTCCTGCCTGAATTAGATGCTCAAATTGCTCGTATGCTTTATACATATATTCAAATTTGTAGCTTGCAGAACTTAATGCAATCAATTTATTGTTTTTCCAAACATGACGATCTTCTTCTTTCATTTTACCGTCATTAATCAATTGCGTTTCTACATTAAAAAGCTCTTCTCTTTGAGTTGGATTTTCAACAACACTCAAAAACGGAATTATAACCTCATTATATATTCTTTCTGGCATCAATGCGAACTCATCAATAATGATTCTGTGAAATCTAAATCCTCTTAGTTTTTCTCCATCGCCCAAAGGTAATGCACGAATACGGCTAGAACCAATTTCCAGAAGCCATTCATCATTACTTTTTGATTTATGAGTTATGCATTGAGACAAATATGCAGCGCCAGGCTTAGAAGCTATATCTTCTATTTTTTTGAATATCATTTTTGCTTGACGAAATGATTTAGATAAAATACCTATCTCAACTCCTTGATTAAGCATTGCATCCAGATAAGCAAAAATTGCTGTGGTAAAAGATTTACTCATACCTCGACTCCATACTCCCATAAAGTAATCCGTATTAAACATGGATTTAATTGCCATGTGCTGAAATGGAAATAGTTTTACTCCGCTTACTAAGTCTGCTGTAAAAGTTATGTTTTCTCTTAAAAATTTATACAGTAATATTTTTGCATCTTTTTCGTCAATAAAGCCTTTGATTTTTGTCAGCTCTTCATTAAAATCTTTCTCAGAAGATCTAGATAATTGATTTCCTGTTTCCCAAACCATTATATCATCTTTCTATCTATATAATATTGCATATCTACATCCCATAATCTTTTGCCAAGTACCAGTATTTTTGGGATTATATGCTCGGATTCTTCTCTATTTTTAGTAAATATAAACTGACAATTTCCACAAAACTTGTGCGCGAGCTCTCGCATGTTATGATAAATATATTTCATATTTGAAGTATGATGAGTCCACCTATTATGCTTCTCTATATCTCTAATACTCCCCTCAGTAACAACAAATAAATAACTATCGAAATCCCTTGCCCTTTTCAGTTCATAAGTAAATCTTTCTAAATTATTTTTACTCAAAGTTGATTTAAAATCTTGTTCTCCCTTTCTATCCACATAAGTATAATCGTAATATTCTTTGCCCACTGCATAGTCTCCAAAATCCAACTTTAACGATTCAGAGTTAGTAAACTTTAGAGGCTGTTGCTCTCTTGTATCAATAAAAACCTTTACATTTTTATAAGATCGATTTGACCACTCATCAGGCAAACGAGATCCAAACATTGGGTTTACTCCAGCAGCTTTACAGGCCGCAGTATATGATCCAAAATGCTTTTGATAAATTTCTATTGTTGGTAAATCGTGAAGCTCCAATTCTAAATGAGATGGGCCATACTTTAAATTCTTTTTTTGTATTCTATTTTGCAGTAATTTTAGAATATATTCTTTTACAGTTTCTGGTTCATTTTCTTTGCACCAATTTAATAACTGTTGTCTATGAGAAAAGTCTTTTGAGAAATATTGTTCTTTAGTTTTAAAAGGTAAAGGCTCTCCAGTATATAGATTTTTTCTCGGATAATATTTTAGATAATACTCGGAAAGCATTAATTTATGCGAACGTAAATGCATGTGAAGTTGTTTTTCTTCATCAAAGACTTGCTCGCAGACTTTGCATTTATATGACATCTTCTTTAGAAATTCCTAATACCCTAGCTTTCCAGTCTGGCATAGATTCTAGTTTATCTGCCTCTTCTCTAGCTGCTTGCTTTTGAAGCTCGGCAATCTTAATCATAACTTTGCGTTCTTCTTCCTCTTGAAACAATTGAACTAAAGCTAGTATATTAGCGTTTTGTTGTTGTTTGCTTGATATCCTTTTTGATCTATCTCCCTGAAGCTTTTGAATCAAAGACTCCATGCGTTTTTCACATTGATTATATTCTTCGCTTTTTGTTTTTAGTAGTTCTGCAAGTCTCACAGTTAAGTCTTGTTGATCTTCTGCTTCGTCAAACATTCTGTTTAATTTGTTAATTGCGCTTTGAATATTTTTCAGGTGAATATAATCTATACAAACATTGATATACAAGTTAATTTCATCAGACGTTAAATCTGGCTTATCCCAAGTAGCTCTAACAAATTCTGCTTCAAATAAATCTCTATCAGCTTGACTATCATAATTATTTATAATTTGAATAAATCTAGGAGATGATAGAAAGTTTCCTAGAGATTCTACTCCTCTTTTTTCTATGATTGTCATCTTGTCTTCATTTATTGATGTTTGAGCATAATCATTTATTTTTTTTATGATTTTACTTATTGCTTTGGGAGGAGAGTATCTTTTGTTTATGGCGTCCTCAGAAGCTGGTGTTTTAATATTTTCATTTGTATCAACGTATTCAAATACAGCTTGATATTCTTTTGCATTATGAGTAACCCTTATATCTGGGAAAAGTACAGAAGCTGCCTGAGCGCAGGTCATTCCGCTTAAAACAGACTGATCAATAAATTCTTTTTGCTCTTGCGTAAGCTGTATATCTTCTTTTGGATATATATGCTTTGTCTCATATTCTATTTCGTTATTCAAAAGAAACTCTCTGACCGCCCTGCCCTGCTTACTTCTTCCATCAATCTTTTCTGCATCAGGAAAAGCCAATCTAGTTAGTTCTGTTAGATCGCTTATCGAGGAAGCATTTTCTCTAACTATCTGTTTTTGTTGCTCGCTTAATTCCATGGCGTAACCGCTCTAACAGTAATTATGTCTTGATTTTTCAATATTTCTTGAGCTTTTTGTTTAAATATTTTCTTTAAATTTTTGATTTGCTTGTATCCAGCCTTTCTACCCTTTTCGCTTGTTTTATATCCCATTTTTTTAGCAACCTCTTCTTCGTCCATATGTTTTACAAATAATAATTCATATACTTGGTATTGTTTAGATGAAAGATCTTTCTTCATATATTGATTCAACTTATCTTGAGCTTCTAAAATATCAAAATTTTGATCTGGCATAGAGCATACTTCATGCGAGTGATTTTCTAAAGCTAAAGCCATTTTTATTCCGTAAGCTGGTTTTTTTGTTCTTTCCCATTTTGCATAAAGCGGACAAGTAGAGTCTTGTAGGCCACTTTTTGTAAAGCCACACAAGGAAGCTTCTCCACCGCCTTTAGTTGCGCAAGACTGATTAAACGGACAATTCAGGCATGGGCGCACAAAATTACTGTAATTATTGCGCAATATATTTTTCATCTGATTTGTGATAATTTTATTTATCCAAGGCTTTAATGACCTCGACTGATCCCATTGATGCCATTTCTTATAAATATGAGCTTTTATAATTTGCTCAACATCTTCAAAGTCAAACCAAGCTAAAGAATCAAGGAACCATTTTCCTCGCCTCTTTTTTATTTCTAAATCAATTTCTTCAGACTTGTCTTCGTAAGAGAAGTTATGATTTTCTGGGTCTTCCACGCTTAGCTAATTTTTTGGGTTTTTGCGTTTCTGACTTTTTCATGTTATCTAATTCTTCTTCAGAGGGCAATACATCTTTTAGATCAAATGAAATCTTATCGACCTCTATACTATAAGATAATTTAGATATTTCTGGGACTTCAAAGATATCTAGTCCGTCTGGATCGTAAGATTGTTCTTTAATTCGTTCTCGAGGAGCTCTTGATCTTACAGCAGGCTTAGATTTTTTTTGCTTTGCTGCAGATAAGACATTTAAACTTTCGCCACAACCGCCACAAAATTTGGGCGCTTGTATCGAATACATATTTTTGAAACCACAATGTGGACAGTAAGAAAAAGCCATAATGATATATTATAATAAAAAATAAAATTATATCAAATAGCCGCTAATTACTCGAGCCTGTTTTCTTACAAAGTCTTCTACCTCAACGCCCCATAATCTCTTTTCTTTGACATATTCCAAGCAGATAATGCCAAGGATTTTTCCATTTAAAGTTTTTACTGGCCTAGCAAACATACTCTCTACGCCTTTTTGCTGTAAAAATGATTTAAACGCTATATCCTCATTATAATTTTCTGTATCTTCGCATATAAAAGTTTTATTTTCTGCTATATCTTTTATCATTGCATGAAAATTTGATATTCTAATATTTTGCATAGAATGACATTCAGAGCTTATTCCTTCGCTAATTACCTCATAGGTACAGCTCAATTTCTGCTGACCTCTTCCTGAAAAATAATGCTCTCCATTATGAAATTCCATAACATATGCTCGATCACAATCAGTGTTATCCATTACAAAATCTAAAGCCGCAACTACATTGCTATGTGCAGATGGATCATAATTAAATTCCTTACTTTTTCTCTCGTCATACTTTACTTTTAACCACATACCTAAAACAGCCGTAGCAGCCGAAACAACACCAGTTAATACGCTAATTATATCTAATCCAATATTCATTTTTTTAATAGTAGTGGAGCAAAACAGAATAAACAAACAAAACCAATAATTATGCCAAACCAAATCCAAGGCGAAGTATGATCATAATCATTAACTTGCTTTACAATAGATAGTACATTCTCGGGTTCAATTGTAGAATTTATTTCTTTTAAATCTTCTGATTTCTGTAAAAACTTTCCACCACATCCATTAAAAAATAATAATAAAATCAATAAAAATCTCATCTTCTTTTGCTAGGTATTGCATAAAAACCTACAACCATAAAACATAAATCCATAAAAGATGCTAACATTAATCCTCCTGTCATTTGAACCATCTCCCATTCATTTCCACCAAATATCCAACTAAAAAATCCCCATTTAGCAGAATCTCCTTTTGGAACAATAAGATTGTATGTTATATCAGGGTTCATTGCATAATATATCATTAAAAAACACATCGTAAAAGTTATGCTCATGAAGAGCACTCGTCTTGTGACCTGTACAAAGGGATCTTTTGCGTTTTCTGATTGACTTTTAATTAAGGCGTCCAACATTTTTTCATCTCTTGCTGCCAAAGCGAGCTGATCTTGCCTTTTTTGTTCCAACCATGCGTTTAGTAAATTACACCCGAGTTTTATCCCTGCGCCTATTATAGTATTAAGGATTGGTCCCATTTTTATTTTTCCTTTCCATTTCTTCTTCAAATCTTTTGTCCCAATCAACGGGCTCTTCTTTATTGCATTGACTTACACCAAACATACTTAGACCAGCTGCAATTAGCAACCCAACACCCATTAATATTTTTCGCCAGAGTTCTGCATGGATTGCATCTTCAGAATCTGGTTCTCGCTCTGGATATGGATGCGGTATATCTGGTTCTGGATATGGATGCGGTATATCTGGCTCTGGCTTGGGCTCTGGCTTGGGCTCTGGCTTGGGCTCTGGCTT
>CESW01046810.1_pt1 | contig 37919 bp, 34 predicted proteins | sample 531171 | NCBI WGS metagenome assembly CESW01 (sample SAMEA2621859, study PRJEB7988) | marine metagenome | biome: marine biome (ENVO:00000447); feature: surface water layer (ENVO:00002042); material: "saline water (ENVO:00002010), including plankton (ENVO:xxxxxxxx)" | depth 5 m
GTTCGGAATGGGATCGGGTATGACCCTCTCGCAATAATTACCAGGCAATGCGTTATACTGAAATTAACTTTTTAAGTCCAGAAATATTTTATATTTTTATATTAAATTTAGTTTATCTTCTTTAGAGGGATAGTTGATTAAAACCGCCTTTCTAGAGCCTTTGTAAACAAATAAACTTCCACAAGAAATACCAATACTTCCATATTTCTCAATAGCTTCTTTAAGATCTAAAAAAGTTCCAGCTCCACCCAAAATAGTAACGGGAACTTTTATTTTGTTAATTATTGAGTCAATCAATTCATAATCAAAACCTTTCATTGTTCCATCTCGATCAATTGAATTAATAACTATTTCTCCTACTCCCAGTTCTTGTAATTTTTCTATTAATTCCAGTATATCAATATTTATTTTTTTTTTTCCATTACAAATAAAAATTGAGAAATTATTATTTATCTTCATAATATCTATAACTACAACTGCACTATTTGATCCTGAAAAATCAGATATCTCTGATACAATATTATAATTTTCAAAAATAATTGAACTTACAGCAATCTTTTCAACACCATAACTAAATATTTTTTTTGCTTGTTGTAAATTTTTTACTCCTCCACCGTAACAAATTGGCATTCTAGACTCCCTAGCAATTTTTTTAATTAATTGAAAATTTGGCTCATAATGTTTAACCGTTGCATCTATATCTAATAAAAAAAGTTCATCTGCTTTTTTCTCATTGAATATTTTTACAGCATTAATTGGATCACCAATATAATTTGGATTTTTAAAATTAATAGTTTTTACAAGGTCATTTTTTGAAAGTAGTAAGCAAGGTATAATTCTTGGAAGAAGCATTATAATTGAGCAAAATTTCTAAGTATCTTTAATCCGCTGTCGTGACTTTTTTCAGGATGAAACTGTATGCCATAGATATTATCGTTTTTTATAATAGATGGAAATTCATGACCATAATTTGTTTCTGCAAGAATATTTTTTTGATTAATACAATTAAAATAATATGAATGACAAAAATAAAAATACTCATTTTCCTCTAGACCTCTTAACAAATGGTCATTATGTGTAATTTTTATTGAGTTCCAACCCATATGAGGCAATCTTAAATTATTTTGATTTTCAGAGTTTATTTTTCTCACATCTGCATCAAACCATTTTAAACCAGAATTTCTTCCCTCTGAGCTGTTTTTCGCAAAAATCTGCATTCCAACACAAATACCGAGTAATTTTTTTTTTTTTTCAAATATTTGTCTTTGAATTTCAAAAATGAATTTGGACTGATTTAGTAAAGTCATTGCGGTATCAAAAGCTCCAACTCCAGGAAGGATAAATTTTTCTGATTTATCAAAATCTTTAGGAGAACTTATTATTGTGTTTTGAATTTTTAATTTATTATAAATATTTGATATTGCATTAATATTTCCAAGACCATAATCTATAATTCCTATCATTGGATTATTCTTTTTTCTAATCTCAAAAGCCTTAATAGTTTTGTAAAAAAATTAATTAATTTGTAGTTTGACTTATAATCTCTAAATGTCTTATTCTTCTGAGTCAAAAATAATTTTAAGTCATCAACTGTTATTTCTAGCTTATTTGCTATATATTCAAAATCATCATCAATTTCCTCTGTATACGGAGGTGTTGATAATTTTTTTAATGCTTCAGTCCGGGTCATCTGATTTGTAAGTATTAAGCTTGAGAAGTGTGCTTTTCTTTTATCATACCCAAATTTATTTATTAACCAAAAACCTTCATAAAATTTTGTAAACCTTGATTCATAATGTTTATGAGAATATTGTTCCCAGCCAAACTTATTTTCTAATAAATCGATAGCTTCAGATTTAACATATCTAATATAATTTAATGGCTGAATTACCTTCATATTTTTAAAAAAACGATAATAAATTTTGTACTTAAAAATATCAGCAGTGGGAAATTTGCTCAGTTCTACTGAGCCAAATTTAGAGTGAATATCTTTTATGTGCTTTAAATCTGAAGCGTGATAATGCCATTCAAGAGGCTCTCTAATACACTCAGTAGAAAAATTTCCTCCATTGAGAATATATTTAACATTATACTTTGCAGCGTAATTATAAATAGATGAAAAAAATGCATGATCTTGCGGTGTATCTAAATGTGGAACCTGTGCCTTAAAAAAAGACAATTGCAAATCTCTCATTTCTGGCCAATAAATTACATCTGTATGTAAATCCAGGTTAAGTTTGTCTATTAATTTTTCTATGTTACTAACAGCTAGTCTTGAATTCCATCCACCGTCTACATGATATATAAGTGGTCTAAGTTCTAAAACCTCTTTTGCTAAATAGACTAAATATGAACTGTCTACGCCACCACTCACACCTATTATGCAATCAAATTCATTATTTTTACCATCTTCTTTAATTTTATTTGCTATTTTTTTTAATTTATAAAATTTTGAACCATCATTAGTCCATGAGGGTAAAATATTTTCTATAAAGTTCGTATAATAATTGGACTCCCCCTTTTTATTAAATATTATATTTGGGTCAGTTGAATCCATAACAGTTTTTGTGCATATTTTAATTTTTTTTAAATTCATTTTGTTAAGTATTATAAAATTCTATATATTGTTTTGTAACTTTATCTAACGAAAAAATTTTAGAGTTTATATAAGCTTCGTTAGCAATATTTTCACTTAAATCTTTATTATTTAAAATTTTATCAGCAGCAATAAATAATTCAGAAGAATTTTTTATTGGTACAATAACGCCGGATTTAAAATTTTTTATTATTTGTCTTGAGGCACCAACATCAGTAGAAACTACAGGAACTTTCATAGACATAGCCTCATATACAGTCATAGGTCCAGCTTCGGATATAGAACTACATATAAATAAATCAGAATGAGCCAATAATTGAGGTATATTATCAAACATACCAACATAGTTTATATATTTTTTTCCAGTGATCATAAATTTAATTTTTTTAGAATATTTTTTTTGACTACTTATTTCAGGTCCAGCGATCACAAAATACGTATTAGGATTTTTTGCATGTATTTTCTCAGCTGCATCAATAAAGTATTCCAAACCTTTAACTGGAACCATTGATGAAACCGTTGTGATTATTTTTTTTGTTTTATCAATAAAATCTGGTACTGGAAATGTTTGATCTGGATTAAATTTATTCAAATTTATAGGTGCAAAGATTTCTTTAATTTCATTTTTAATTTTTTTTTCTTTACTAAAGTAAAATTCATATACACGGTTACTAGTATAAATAATTTTACAATTCGTTAACTTTGATAAAATTCTAAAAATATATACAATAATTTTTGGGAAATAACTGTCCTCTATTACCCAAACAATTTTAAGTCTACATAAAAAGCCAGCAATAACTGCTTTAAATTGGGATGTTGAATTTGCTTGAATCAAATCATAATTTCTTTTTTTAAAAAAAATAATCAATTGAATTATTTCATAAAAAAAGAATAAAATATATTTTATTAAAAAATTAAACTTTAAAGATAATCTCGTAATAGATAATTGGTAAAATTTTATTCTGCTATTTATTAATTTTTTTTTAAAAATATCTGTTTCATCCTTTGGAATAATAATTTCTACATCAATACCATTTTTTTTTAATTCTGATGCTAGCCCTAACATTCTTTGTTGCGGTCCTCCAAAACGACCATCCTCGTCTACAAAGCAAATTTTTTTTAACATTTACTTAAAATCGAAATTATATTTAAATAAACAATATATGGCTCTAAAACCATCAATAAATTGAATTTTTTTTCCCTCCTCAACAGTTCTACCATAATAATCTATGGGAACTTCTTTAATTTTTAAATTTAATTTTGAAATTTTTGTTGTTAATTCTGGGCAAAAGTTAAAACCATCTTCCTCAAGTTTTATCTTTTTTATTAGTCTGCTTGAAAAAACTTTATAGCAAGTATGGGCATCTGTTAATTTCTGTCGATTCATTAAGTTTGATAAAAAAGTCAAAAAATGGTTTGCAAAGACTCTAATAGTAAATCCTAAAGTTTTAGGTCTAATTCTTTTTCCTCCTCTCAGAACTCTTGAACCATAAACAATTTTATATTCACTATTTATAATTGGCTTAATCAAACGCGAGTAATTTTGGGGATTATATTCTAAATCAGCGTCTTGAATAATAATTATATCTCCTTTTGCTTTTTTAATACCCTTACGACAAGCAAATCCTTTACCTCTATTTTTTTTGTAATTAATCAAAATATTATAAAATTTTTTACATTCTTTTTTAATTATTTCATAACTTTTGTCTGATGAACCATCGTTAATAATTATAATTTCCTTTTTGATTTTTTTTTCTAAATTTATTTTTTTTAATAATTTTTTTACTGTTTTTTCCTCATTATAGACTGGTATTACAATAGAAACTAAATATTTCTTTTTCATCTCGGGATAAAATATATATTTCTATTTGAAAGTAAATTAGTTCTGCTACTTCTAGATATTCTTCTTTTAACTTTTTGTTTTAAATTTATGAGTTTGTCCGTATGAATATCATAAATATACTTTTCATAGTTTTTTAAAAACTTTGCAATTTGAACAAAATTTTCTTTATTGTATTCTATTAAAAATATAGGCTTATATTTTTTAATAGTCTTAGACAATCCTTTTAGAACAAAATAGTCATATCCCTCAACATCGATTTTAATGAAGTGAGGTTTTATTTTTAAGTTAAGATTATCAAATTTATTTATCTTTATTTTCTTTTTTTTTAGTTTCATTTTTGAACGTAAATTTGGAAAGGTCATTTTAAGGCTATTATCAACATAACCCTTGTCAAAACTACCAAAATAATGAATTGATTTGTTTTTGTAAAAGGGAACGTAAAAATCTTTAACTTTATCTTTTTCTCCTAGTGCTAAATTTTTAAGGTAAATATTCTTATAGCTTTTTTTCATATTTACTAAGTAATCTTTAAAAATTAATGGATTAGGTTCAAAAATATAAATCTTATTTTTGAAACCCATTTGTCTAAAGCCCATTGATGATATACCTAAATTAGCACCAATATCTAATATAACTTTATCCAAATTATTTTCACAGATTTTTTTCATGCCAAGATAATCTTTTTCGTGAGGTAAAAAAAAATTTAAATACTTAATATTATTATAAATTAGAAGATTTAAATTAGGATTTTGTTCTATCAATCGGACTAACTTATATTTTATGATATTGAGTATTTTTAAATTAAACATGTATTTATAATTAAATTAATATAAAAATATTTTATATGTTTTTCATATTTTTATCATTTTTTTTATCCTCAATATATTTTCTTACACTTGGCTCTATTTCATCTAGAATACTGTTTAATGAAAACATAAATGAAAAAAGTAATTATTCTGAATTTGCACTCATTGGTATAATTACTCTATCTTTGTTATCTTTTTTAATTAACTTTTTTGTCAGCTTGAATAAATATGTTAATGATTTATTATTTTTAATTCCTTTTATTCTTTTATTTTTTAATAGTCGTTTAAGGACTAACTTTAAATTTAAAAAATTACTTAAATTAAGTTTAATTGTAGCTTTCATTTCTACTGCGCTTATATCTTATGACAATGTTTATAGACCTGACGCAGGATCATATCATTTGCCGTTTATTAGTATTTTAAATGATAATAAAATTATAATAGGTTTATCAAATTTACACTTCAGGTTCGGTCATATTTCAATAATTCAATATTTATCAGCATCTTTTAATAATCATATTTTTTCTGATAATGGAATAATTATCCCAGCGGCTCTAATTTTTACATTTATGACACTTTATTTATTATCAAACATTTTTGATGAAGAGAATAATTTTATAATTTTAATATCTTTTATTTTTTTGATTTTTATTTTTTTTAGAATGAACCGCTATAGCAGTTTAGGGAATGATGGTCCTGCACATTTTTATTACATGTATTTAATGATACTCGCTCTGAATTATAAAAAATATATTCAAAATTATAATAATTTTTTTAATAAAATTTCTTTGATAGGAATTTTTATTTTTTTTAATAAGATAACCATGCTGTTAGCTCTACTGGTCCCGTTGTTATTTATTTTCAATAAAAGTTTTTTAAAATTATATAAAAATAAAGTTTTTTTATTTGTAATTTTTATATTTCTTAGCTGGATTGGAAAAAATATAATTACATCAGGTTGTGCAGCTTTTCCATTAGAACAAACATGTTTTAAAAAATTACAATGGTTTGATAAAAGTGAAACTAGGAGAAGTAATGCTATAAGTGGTAGGATAGAAAATGAAGCATGGACAAAAGGTGCTCCAAATCAAACCGAAAAAAGTTTTGAGGAATATATTGAAACTTTTGAATGGATAAATACCTGGAAAAAATATCATGGGAAAAAAATTTTAAAAAAAATAATTCCTTTCTTAGTTTTTATTATTATTTTTACATTAATTATAACTTTGACTGAAAATAAAAAATTAAAAATTTTTAATCAAAGGGGAAAAATTTTCTGGTTTTTAATTTTTTTAAATTTATTTGGCTCTTTATTATGGTTTTTAAAATTTCCTGTATTCAGATATGGGTATGGTTATTTAATAAGTTTATTTGGTATTTTCTACGTGTTTATTTTATTAAAAATATACGAGATAAATTTTAAAAATTTAAGAAAAAAAATGAAAATAATAATTTTAATATTTTTTATAGGTTTATTAACTAAATATTCTGTTAGAATTAATCAAAATTTTAATGTAGATAGGTCTCCATGGCCAGTTATTTACTCTGATAATCCATTAGTAATCAAAAACCAAATGACACCTCAATACCAAGATAAAAAAATAATTTTTTATACTCCACAACTTTCAATGTGTTATTATACTGATTTATCTCCGTGTACAAATATGGCTAAAAACGAGTTTAGTGTTAAAGATATCAGAATGGAAAAAATAAAAAGTTATAAGAAGTATTATTTTGTTAAATAAAAAAAAACAAAATTTTGATGTATTTCTTCCAGTAATTGATGAAACGTTTTCTTTAGAACAGACTATCAGTATTATTGAAAAAAAATGCTCCAAAGTTATATGTAAATATTTTATTGTACTATCTAAAACTAAAACAAAACAGAAAAGTAAAAATACAGTCTATAAGTTAAAGCTTAAATATGGACCAAAAATTAAAATTATTTATCAAAAAGAAAGTTTCATAGGAGGTGCATTAAAAATAGCTATTCGCAATATAAAGGCCTCTCACTTTGTTTTAATGGCTTCAGATCTTGAAACAGATCCAAAAGATGTTAAAAAACTAATTATTAATTCAAAAAAAAACCCAAACAAAATAATTGTAGCTAGTAGATGGTTAGAAAAAAATTCATTTAAGGGTTATAATTCTCTAAAACTATTTTTTAACAAACTTTTTCAAATATTTTTCTCCAATTTATATTCTGCATATCTTTCAGATTTAACTTTTGCCTTTAGAGTTTACCCTTCCAATTTATTAAAGAGTTTTTTATTAAAAGAAAATAGACATCCTATTCTTTTAGAGACAGTATTAATTCCAATAAAACTAGGTATAAATTTTATAGAAATTCCTAGCAGATGGAGTTCAAGAAAAGAGGGAAATACAAATAATTCTTTTTTTAGAAATTTTGCTTATTTTATTACTGGATTTAGAATTTTTTTTTCAAAAAAAAAACGACTGTGTAAGTAAATTTATTTTTTAATATCAATAATATAAAAAAGATTTAAATCAACTAGTGGAAGTTTAAAAGGTTCATATCTTTGAAAATTAATATTTTTAAAATTTTTTTTAATAATTGGGATTAATGAAAATATACTATTTACATGATCTTTTGCTGTAAAATAATAATAATCATTCTTTGAATAATTATAACTTTTTCTAATTAGAAAATTTGCACTTATAGATTTTCCAATTCTCCACAAGATCCCAGGGTCGGTTGGTAGACCAATTGTTAAATTTCCACCTTTTTTAAGTTTTGAAAACATTTCAATTATAAATGGTTCAGGGTCTAGAATATGCTCTAAACAGTGAGAAATAATAATTCTATCAAAAAATTCATTCTCAAAAGGTAAACTTCTACCATCATATTTAAAATATTTCACATTTTTTTTATTTATGTAAATTTCTTTCAATTCATCAATCTTTTCTAAAATATAATATTCATCAAATTCATGTTTTAAATAATTTATATGGGCATGAGTGCCTGGACCAATTTCCAAAACTTTGTTTTTTTTATTTAAATCTGACTCCATACTTCGATGACAGTGCCTCATGAAATATCCAATCAAACCAGAGTACATATGTTGGTTATAATTTTTACCAGTATAAAATTTAGTAAATTCATCCATAATTTTTTTGTATTTTATATTAGGCTCTTATAAAGATAATAAAGATAATTTAAATGATAAAAAATCAAAATAATAATCAATTAAAATATTTAATTTTTTTTTCATTCTTAATTCATTTAATTTCAATTAATTTTTTTCCCACAAATTTTGAAGGAGGTTATGGTCAATATTCTGACTTATTTAATACAAGTGATAAAATTTTATATATTAAAACCTACTACTCTGCTCAATTTAATACTTATATTTTTTCTGCATTAGGTTCGATATTAAATTTTTTAATTCCGTCAATTAATGGTTTTCAAGCAATTAAAATCCTAAGTGCGTTTAGTTACTTTTTCTTAGGATTTGGATTGTTAAATATTCTTAATTTCTGTAAGTACAAACAAAACTCAATATTATTTATTTTTATAATTTTTTTAAATTCAATTATATTTTCTTATGGATTTAGAGCTTTTAATGATCTGTTTGCATTTTCGCTTGCTATTTATGCTTTTTCAAGAATCTTAAATAACTATAAAAATAACTTAATATTTATTGATGCTATATTACTCGGTTTTGCAATAATAATAAAATTTTATAATTTGATATTAATTATACCCTTAATAATTTTATTTTATAATAATTTTAAAAAAAAGTCAGTAATTAGAATTATTTATACTTTAATATTAATTTTTATACCTATAATTTTATGGAATATATTTACTTATAATTACTTAGGATTTATTTTTGCACCTACTAATGAAGACTTAGAAATAGCAATAATTGGAAATGATAAAAGTAGAGATTACTTATGGGTGCTAAACAACTTTATTTTTTATTTGGGATATTTAACGTTAGTCAGCACACCATTTATTTTTATGTCATTTTTTATGGCCGTTAAAAAAAATCATATAGCAATTTCACTTATTCTATTAATAGCCCTAATTTTTAGTTTTTATTTACAAAATTATTTTTTTATATCTTCAGAATTAGACCTAGGTCCTCTACAATCCTTGATACCCGATAAAGTATATAAAAATATAATTATTTTTTTATTTTTTTTTTTCATAATATTTATTTATTTATTTTTAACATCTAAGGAATTAGATAAAAAAGAATTAAATTTATGTAAAGTAATTTTATGTTCAATTTTATTATACTTATTTGCACTTTCATTTATCAAAGCTGCTCAAAGATATTTGATCCTTCCAATACCTTTTATTTATTTAATAATTTTTAATTTTCGCCAACCAAAATTATTGATAAAATTAACTTTATCTTTGTATTTAATTATTAATTCAATACTTTTGGCGAATTATTATATTGTTGGTAAATCAACAAAACAAATATTAAATTTTTTGGAAACTAATAAAATTTTAGAGAATACCTTACCAAATGTAATTGTACCCCATGTTTATCATCTTTATTTCGATCCTCTTATTTTAAATAAAAAAAAGATTTTAGTTAACACGTCTGACTATAAAATTACTTATTATGAAGATAACTCAATTTTTTCATCTAAAATAAATTTTTTTGGATATGAAATCAAAAAATTTTCAGTTATTAAATTGGTAGAATGAATAAATATATAATATCAACAACTATTAATCCTCCTACTAAAGCAATACGAAAATTTGATAATTTAAAAGATTGGAAATTAATTGTCTCAGGAGATCTAAAAACTCCTTCAAATTATAAATTAAAAAATGGAATTTATTTAAGCCCAAAAGATCAAGAAAAAATTAGTAAAAAATTATCCGACCTAGTTGGTTGGAATTGTATTCAAAGAAGAAATTTTGCAATGATTTTGGCTTATAAAAAAGGAGCTGATATAATTGCTACTGTTGATGATGACAATATACCCTTATCAAACTGGCATAAAAATCTAATAATTCACAAAAGGTTAAAATCTTTTAAATATTTTACAAAAGAAGAGGCTTTTGATCCAATATCAGTTACAAATTATAAATATCTTTGGCATCGAGGTTTTCCAATACAAATATTAAAAGACAAAAATAAAAAGAAAAAGAAAAAAATAATTAGCTCTAATTTTGATATTCAGGCAGATTTTTGGAATGGTGATCCGGATATTGATGCAATATGCAGAATGGAACACGCACCAGAATGTAAATTTAAAGCATCAGTATTTCCTTTTACGTCAAATAAACTTTCACCATTTAATTCACAAAATACTTATTTAAAAAGGAAAGTTATTAAACATTATTTTTTATACCCACATATAGGAAGGATGGATGATGTATGGGCATCATACTACGTTGAAGCAAAAGGTTTTAAAGTTTTATATAATAAACCGTCAGTATATCAAAAAAGAAATATTCATAATCTTACTGAAGACATGAAAAGAGAATATATAGGTTATGAAAATAATCTAAATTTAATTAGGGAATTAAAAAAAAATCCAAATAATATTAAATATTTTTTGCCAAAGAAATCCTGGGCTGCCTTTAAATTATATCAACAAATATTGAAAAAATGAGAAGTGTACTAATAACAGGAGCTGCTGGATTTGTTGGGAGACATTTTTGTAAGTATTTTCTAGATAAAAAATTTGCAGTTTTTGCGATTGACAATCTTCAAAAATATACTGGTGGTATAAATCCATCTAAAAATTGGCCTTTGTATAATCCTTATGATTATAAAAATTTTAAATTTATAAAACAAGATTGTATTGAATGGTTCAAAAAAAATAAAAATGCTAAATTTGATTATGTATTACACTTAGCAGCAATTGTGGGCGGACGTGAAATAATTGAAAATAATCCCTTAGCTGTTGCTCAGGATTTAACTATAGACAGCAAATTTTGGGAATGGTGTATTAGTTCTCGGCCAAAAAAAATTTTATATTTCAGCTCTAGTGCAAGTTATCCTCTTAATTTACAAAGTAAAAAAAATTTTCGTTTATTAGTAGAAGACGATTTAAATTTTAAAAATATACTAGGTATCCCAGATTATACCTATGGCTGGTCAAAATTAACTGGCGAATATTTAGCTAAAATTGCATACGAAAAATATGGACTTAATTCAGTTTGTTACAGACCTTTTTCAGGTTATGGAGAGGACCAAGATATAAATTACCCATTCCCAAATTTATGTAGAAATATAATTAAAGCTGAAAAAAGTAAATTAGTTAAAGTTTGGGGAACTGGAAAACAAATGAGGGATTTTATTCACATAAGTGATTGTGTGCGAGGTGTAATTAAATCTATGGACAAAATTAATGATGCATCTGCACTTAATTTATCTACAGGCATTTACACAAGCTTTATTGATTTTTTAAATATAGGTAAAAAAGTTTCAGGATATAACTACAAAATTGAGACTGACATTACTAAGCCAACTGGTGTTTATGCAAGAGGTGGATCAACCAAAAAACAAATCAAATTAGGAATTAGTCATAAAATAAATTTAGAAGAGGGTATTGCCATGGGTATTAGATACTTTATTTCAAAATGAAATTATTATTAATTTAAGAATTTTTCATTAATAAATAAATATAAATTACCATAAACAAAGATATAATAATATATGTTTGAAAATCTAAGTATAACATAATAATTGAAAATAAAGTTATAGATGAATTAATAATGATTACGTTTGTGGAACTATATTTCTTTAAAAGTATATGATGAAAGTGATTGCTATCTGCTTTGAAAGGATTTTTTTTGTATAAAATTCTTTGAATAAATAATCTAGCCATATCAATACCAGGTAACATTAATAAAACAAATATTTCCTCACAATTCGAGATTTTAGCGTCATTATAACCATTAATTATTATTACAGATATTAATAAAGCTAACAACAGACTGCCACTATTTCCTAAGAAAAACTTATTTTTTAAATTTGAAAAAACAAAAAATAGTGACGTAAGAATAATTAACGCTGATAAATAAAAATTTATATCTTTAAGTAAAAAATAAGTAAAAATAATAATTGTATAAATGCCTGATTGACCATTAATACCATCATACATATTGAAGGCATTAAGAAATAAAAATATACAAAAAATAGAAAAAAGTACGTTAAATTCTTTTAATTCTAGTGACTTATCTAATGTTTGAAATTTTAAGTTTTGAATTTGTAAATTTTCATTAGAGTAAACTAAAAAAAAAAGGAAAAATAAGAATAATAATATCTTTTTCATTGAGCTTAATTCAAATTTGTCGTCAATGAAGCCAATAACAAAAAAAATTACTAAAAATAAAATCAATAATACATTAATAAAATCGTCTTTGTAATTTATCTGAAATTGATTAAAGAATGCATAAAATAAAATTGACAATATAAATAAAAATCCACCTAAAAGTGGAACTTTTTTTTTATGAATTTTCCTTGAATTTGGATGGTCGTAGATGTTGATAAGTTTGCTAATAATTGAGACGTTATATACAAATAACAAATTAATAATACAAATTAAAAAAAAAAATATATTTATTTCATTCATTTTTATATTTAAGTTCATTGTAGTAAAGATATACCCCGAATGGTAAGTAAAAAATTATAGAAAGCCAATTGTTAAATAAGTTGCCACTTGGTATAAGTGGAAAAAGATTTGCCAACATACATATCAAGCACCCAGCCAACATATAATCGTTTTTATTAGAATGATTAAATTTTAAAATTTTTTTCAGGATATTAAAACAAACATAAAAAAACATTACCAAATAGAAAAATAAACCAATTAATCCAGTTTCTGATAAAACTTGTAAAAGTAAATTATGAGGATGAGTGGTACAAGAATCAGTACCACTTTTATATTTGATATCTGAACATTTTTGCCTGAACATCTTTGGTCCAACCCCAATAGACATATTATCTAAAAAAATTTTATATGCAGTCAAATAGTGAGCGGAATGTTCTTTGCTAAATAAAAGAGGTTTACTGTCTTCATGAACGTACCCCTCTTTCACATCTTCATAATTTTTAAGAATTTCTTGAGATATTAAATTAGATTGATGTAAGGGCTCAATAAATATTCTATATCTTATATTCTTGTCAAAAACAGCAATGATTAAAATTAAGATACCGCTTAACAATATTGACAATGAAAATTTAAAATTAAATCTAAAAATAACAAGGAAAATGAGACAAGACATTATTAATAACCCAAATGAAGTCCTCTCTCCACTTACTAAAATTCCAGCACATATAATTATGATTGAAAAATAATATATTAAATTATATTTATTAAATTTTAAATGCGTGATTAGATAAAGAGTTATTGATAAAAATAATAATCTTACTAAAAAACTACCTAGTACTAACCTATCCATAAAAAAACTTGACATTCTATTATCCTCGAAAGAACTTATTCCAATTATATTGTAGCCAAGCGAATATTGTATGAGGCTATCTAATGACAAAATTATAAGTAAAAACAAAAGAAAAATTGAATATTTTTTTTTAAAATTAAAATTTGTTACATCAAATAAAAACCACACACAAAGAGCAAATATTATAAATCTAAAATAAAAAAGAGAACTCTTAAGAGAAATAAACAAATTATCTGAAAAAAGGGAAATTGTTATAAGATAAACATTAAATATTATAAAGAATTTGAAATAATTATTGTTATAATACTTCCAGTATTTTTCCTTAATAGAAATATAAATAAAAATTATTGCCATTAATGATATAGAAAGATCTGGTATAAAAGGTCCAGTAATTAAGCCGATTGGTATTAAAAAAAATAATAATTTAATAATATTTATTAAAAATTCATGCCTCATTTAATTTTTTCGATTATGTATATTTCTTCTGTGTTTAATAGAATATTTTTTGATTTTGAAACAAAAATAATTTTTTGATTTATTTTTGGTTTTTTTTGAGAAACATAATATTTTTTATTTTTGTTGAATGTATCGTCATTACCAAAGTAATTATTGCCATTTTTGTCTAATTGTACAAAAAAATTAAGAGCATGCTGTCCTAAATATCCTGGTTGTGTATCAAAAATAATTTTTTCGTTTTTTAAAAAATTTATTAAATTTTTCACATGGAGCTGTGTTTGGTAATGATTTGAAAACAACAATATGTTTAAAGAAACATACAAAATTAAAGTCACAAAATATAAAAATTTGTTAAAAAAAATCTTATAAAATACAATTAAATAAAGAGGTATAATTGTTAAAAAATATCTTTGAGAAGTATGATATTTTGATAATACAATAATATACAACAAAAATAAAAATAACATTATTTTCTGGTTATTATTTATTTTTTCTTTGTTAGAAATTATTAAGTCAAATATAAGGAAAAAAGACATCGTAATTATAAAAAAAAATACTTTTTCACCTAAGTAATTTGATAACGGACCAAAATTTAATTCACCAGATTTTTTCATAAAAAATAAAGCAATTAAAATAGATATAAAAGTATAAATTAATATTTTGAAAATTTTTTTAATATTTAAATCTTTCAAGTATATTAGATAAAGTGGACATGTCATCAGGCCCAAAAAGCCAGAGTAAGTAATAAAATTTATTAGATATTTACTGAAGCTAGAGTCCCCAAGATAATTAAAATTTGTTGGAACAACAAAGAAGCCAAAATAATTAAAATTTATTAAAAAATAAATAATTGGAAAAAATAATAATAATAAAAAATTTTTAAGATATGAATAATGTATTAAATTTTTAATTGAAATTTTTTTTATATTTAGATAATTTAATAATATTAATATTGCATTTGTAGGTTTTACAATCACACCTATCCCAAAAATAATTATTGCTAAGTACTTAAAAAATACTTTTTTTGGACTGAGAAAAATTGATATTGCAAAAAAACTAATTGCAGATCCAAAAAAATCTGGTGTGCCTCTTAACGAAAAATTGAATATTAATGGATTTAGAAAAATTATTATTATTAAATATAATAAATCATCGTTCCGTATTTTAAATTTAATTACATCCAAAATATTATAAACACCAATTAAGATAAAAATTAAGCCACTTGTAGATAATAATTTGGCAATTAAATCATGGTCAAGATTAGTTATTTTGGTTAATATAAAAATTACAAATGAAAAACCTAAAGTATTTGCGTTATAATTAAAAAATAAATTTACATCTTCAACACTATATTTTTCAATAAGTTTTGATCCTATGGGAAAAATAAATTCATCATTTATGGGATAGAAATTCACACATAAAATATGAAATAAGAAAATGATAAAAAAAAAGATTAAGATAATATTTTTTTTTTTTGTGTCTGATCCAAAATTCATTAATTAAAAATTTTTCATAATTTTTAATATTTTTGAACTAACATTTTTAACGTCATAGTCTTTTATTTTTTTAATATTAATTTTTTTTCTACTTAAATATTCAATTGAATTTATTATTTTTTTTAAGTTACTACCTACTAATTTTGCACCACCCGCGTTGATAGTTTCAGGTCTTTCTGTATATTCTCTTATAATTAAGCATGGTTTTTTAAATATATTGCTTTCTTCTTGGACTGTACCACTATCAGTAATTGTCATAAAACAATTCTGTTCTAGTTTAACAAAATCAAAAAAGCCTAACGGCTTAATTAATATAATTCTTTTATCTAATTTTATACTTTTGATCATTTTCAACATCTTTTTACTTCTTGGATGTATTGGCCATACAATTTTTTTATCGTATTTTATAACAATTTTTTTAAATGAATTTAATAGATTATTAAAGACTTTTAAGTCATCCGTATTCTCTTGCCTATGGAGTGTTAACAAAAAAAAATTATTTTTGTCTAAACTTAGTTTATCCAATATTTTTGAATATTTGATTTTTTTTTTAAAGGAAATTACTACCTCGTTAATTGGATTTCCTGTAACAAAAATTTTTTTATTTTTAATACCCTCTTTAACTAAATTAAGTCTACTACCATGAGTGTACGGTAACAATATATCACTTGTATGATCTATAATTCTACGATTCACCTCCTCTGGACTTTTTTTATTATAACACCTATTTCCAGCTTCCATGTGATAAACTTTTATTCCCATTCTAGCTGCAACTATAGCACCAACGCTGCTATTGGTATCTCCCAAAACTAAAAACTTTTCTGGTTTTTCTTTAGCAAGGATCACCTCTAACTTTTTAATGATAGTAGATATTTGTTTTGCGAAACTGCCTCTTGCATTAAGATAATAGTTTGGCTTTCTTACATTAAGTTCTTTTAAAAAAATTTTATCCAATTCATAATCAAAATTTTGTCCTGTATGAACTAATGTATTAATATAAAATTTATCCAATTTTGGAATTACTTTTGATAATCTTATTATTTCTGGTCGAGTTCCTAAAATTGTTAAGATTTTTTTTTTTTTAAATATCATTAATAAGTTTTTGAATGCTTGGTGCAACTTTATATCCAAGAGACGTATGAATTTTTTTATTTATATTCTTATGATAAGTTTTTAAAGTTCTATCAATAGTCATTTTAGATTTAAACTTTTTTATAATTATATCGTCTCTTTTAAATTTTGTTTGGAAAATTTTTAATAGCTCATATTTTGTAATAATATTTTTAGGCAACAAGTGGAATAAATTAGGTAGTTTTAAATTGTTCTGGATTATAGTAGCAACAACAGAACCAAAATATTTTGTTGTTATACCATTCCAAAGATGGTCTTTAAATCCTAAAAGCTTGGCATTTTTTTTTTGGTGCTTAAACCAACACATTAGTGATTTATGACCCTTTATTTCGTTTCCAATAATTGAGCATCTAATGTTATAAAAATTTTCAGAATTTACTTCACCTAAACTTTTAGATTTACCATAAACATCTAATGCATTATGAGAAAAGTTTTCACTGTAAAGCCCATCCTTTCCATCAAAGACACAATCAGTAGCAATTTGATAAATTTGTGTTTTTTTATTTGCACATTTTTTTAAATAATGAGGGAACAAAGAGTTAACAATTAAAGCATTTTCGACACTTTTTGGATCACTATCTTTAATGTAAGGCTTTATTATTCCTATACAATTTATAACAAAATCATAGCCTGATAACATATTTTTTAATTTTTTTTTATAATTTTTATTAATCTGAAATTTTAAAAATTTAATTGAATTTTTTTTTTCTCCTATATATTTTTTTACTAATTTAATATCCTTTGTTTTTCTTACTGTTGCATATATTAAAGAATTATTTAACTTGGCTATTTCTTTTAGGACTTCTATACCAAGCATACCTGAAGATCCCAAAACTAAAATTTTTTTTCTCATCTACTGAACTATATTTTCCAAAAATTTTTGTTAAATCTAAAGTCATCTTTTAGGCTTGATTTAAGAGATGATGTAGATAAAACTAAAATTCTCATATCTTTAGTAATAGACTTTGTTCCGTTTGCATAACCAGGAGGAATATAGATAACATCAGGTTTTTTACTGTTAATAGTCCATCTATAAATTTTACTTTTTTTTGAAGGTTTTTTAAAATTGTTAATTTTAACAGCTGCAATTTTTACTGAACCGTTAATACAAATCATATATTTTGCCTCTATTTTATGTCCATGCCAAGCTCTGATAAAGTTTTTTTTATTATTTTCAACAATATAAAATCTTTTAATTTTTTTTAACTCTAAATTATTATTAAATGAAACACTTCCTCTTATGTCTCTAGCGATACCTCCTTTAAACATTTTTGGTTTATTTTTCATAAGTCAATTTTGATTTAAATAATTCTAAATATTTTTGATTAGTGTATCTTGGATCATTAATATCTTTTATTCTGTTCTCTAAAATTAATTTTTTTATCTCATTCACTCCATCCTCAACTGTATATTTTGGTCTAAAAATAAAATCATCTCTCAATTTGTCTCCATTAGCCTGATAATTTCGAGAGTCTTGAAATTTCATATCAATTTTTTCAATTGATACATTTTGAAAACATTTTTGTATTCTTTCTGCCAGTTCAACAATTTTTACATTTTCATTATGTAAATTATAAATTCCTCTATTTTTTGATCTTATAGACTCTTCTATTATTCTTGCAGCATCTTTGACGTGAAGTATTGGTCTATATTGTTTTCCTCCAAAAACAGTTAATTTTTTATTAAGAATTGCTTTGGCTGTAAGAATGTTAACTACTAAGTCCATTCTTACCCTTGAAAATAGATCACCAATACCAAATAAAGTACCCAATCTAAATATCAATGCATCTTTTTGGATTAAAATTTTTTCAGCCTCAAGTTTTGTTGATGCATAAACTGATAAAGGATCTGTAGGAGAATCTTCATCTAAAATATCATCTTGAGCTCCATAAACAGAGCAGGTTGAAAAAAAGATTATCTTGCCATCAAAGTTTTTAGCTAAATAACTAACAGTATCACAATTAATTTCTTTTGTGATAAGCGGATCAATACTGCAAGCTCCATCTCCAACCAAAGCTGCCATCCATACTACTGAATCTGCCCAATCTAAATACTTCTGAAGCAAAGAATAATTTCTAATATCACCATAAATAAAATCAACATTTTTTTGAAACAAACTTTCATACAACAAAGCATCAAAAACAATTATTTTATTATCTCCGTTGGATGATAATAAATCTGTAACAGAACCACCCACATAACCTGCTCCACCTACAACTAATATATTCATAAATTTTAAATATTTTATTTCAGAGATTTTTTATATATTTCAACAGTTTTGTATAGTTTTTTATTTAAATTCAAATACCAATTATTTAACTCAAAAAGATCATCAAAAATTTTTCCCGATCTTTGAAAAATTTTTCTTCTTCTTGAGATATTTAAATTTTTAAAATCTTTAAAAGCTCTAATAATTTGGCTTTGATTATTGACCCTGCATGCAAAACCAAGTTTGTTAGCCCTTATAAAATTATACAATTCTCCACTTGCAATGCATATGATTGGTTTACCAAATGATAAATATGTTTGCAACTTTGCAGGCAAAGTTTTTGAAAGAGCTCCGCCTTTATTAAGAGTGATTAAAAAACCATCTGATTTTTTTAGTTCTATATATAGTTTTTTTGGTGAAATAGGTCTTAAAATTTTAATTTTTTTGTTAAGTTTATAGTTCTTGATTAATTTAATTAGTCTATTTTTTTCTGAACCATCTCCAAAAATTTTAACAAAAAATAAATTATTTTTAATTAATCTAAGCGATTTAATTAATGATAACAAATTTTGAGCCTTACCTAAATTTCCAGCAAAAATTAACTTTGGTATCTTATGTTTTTTAGCTAAAAATTTTGAATTTGATTTTTTTTCAGGATTATAAAGGATTGAAACATTTTTATTAGAATGTTTTTTTATACTTTTTTGAAAAGATTTTGACTGAGCGAATATATAGTCTGAATTTTTATATATAAAATTTGTAAAAATTTTTACTAATTTTAATATAAAATTATTATTTATAATTTTTAAATCATGTAGTACATCTGGCCATAAATCTTGCACCCACAGTACTATTGGTACTTTGTAAATTTTGCTATAAATAATAGCTGGTAAAGCTTGAAATATTGGACTAGTGGCATAAATGAAAATCAAATCAAATTTCTTTTTTAAAAAAAAAATCTTAAAAGTGCCAAAAGTTACAAAAGTTAAATAATTTAATATTAATGAATATAGGCTGTTAGATCTTGGGTATGTCCAAAATCTATTAATATTTATCTTATTTAATATTTTTTTATTTTTTAATAATTTTTTATGATAGCTTGGAATTTCAGACAAAACTTCTACTTCATGATCTCTTGACATTTTGTGAGCAACCATATTAATCCTGAAGTTTTCTGGCCAAAAATGTTTAGATATAAGTAGGATTTTCATAATATTACATCTATATAAAAAAAGTGTATAGTTTTTTATGAATTTATAAATCTTTTAAATGAATTATCATCTAATAAAAAAAAAAACTCTCGAATTCTTGGTTGGAATAACAGTATTTTTTTTTATTTTTTTCTGGGATTTTAAAAATCTTTCTTATGGAATAGATGTTAGATTTTTAATCTTAGCTTTGTTGCCTTTTTTTTACGAGGATTTTTTAAAAATAAATAAATTAGCTCTTTGTACAATAATTTTTTTGATAACTCACCTTATTGTAACCTCAAATATTAATACAAATCCAATAGCTCAAAAATCAGTAGGTCAAATTTTTTTTATTTATTATTTAATAATTTTTTCATTTCAATTTAAAAACCATATTTTTAAAATAATGCCTTATATGGTTCGAATTTTTATACTTTTATTTACTGTTTTATCCTTATTTAATCTGAAATCATTTGTAATAAGTAATTCTAATAGTGCTTCATCAGCATGTTCTTTTTTTTTAGATATGTCCCTAAGCAGCACTAATTTTATTTTCACTGAAAATTCTCATTTTGGAATGATAGGTGCCGCACTATCTATTTTTTTTATTTTCTCGATTAAAAAAAATCGGATTATATCTGATATAATATTTTTTATATGTTTATTATTCCTGAATATTATTTATTCATCTACGACACTTAAATTTGGAATAATATTATCTTCTATTGTGATGATAATATTCTTATTTAAAAAAAAATACATCAGGAATTATATCTTTCTATTCATAATTTTATTAGTCAATGCAGTACCTTTCTTTTTGCAAGAGCAGTGTCATTCAAGATTAACCAGATTTAATGCTATAGAAATTATTAAATTATCATCAATTCAGAATGATAAATTAAAGTTAACAAACAAAAAACAAATTAATTATTCTGACAAAAAGATTAAATTTACAAAAAAAAATACTTCAAATAATTACCAAATAAGAGAAGATTTAATAAAATCTATTTTTAATAAAAATGAAAAGCAGTTTAGAAAAATAAGAGATTTAATACTTCTCAATTGTGAAGATAAAGATTTTATAGGTAGGGATATTTGTAAAAAACAAACTAAAGAAAAGGAAGAAATAATTAAAAAAATAATGAATCGAGAAAGAAATTATGAAACTACAAACATTACTGTTGAAGTTTACAAAAACGCTTTTTATGTAATGATAAGTGTTCTTTTAAACCAACCATTAGGTTATGGTATAAATAATTACAAGGATGCTTTTGATTATTATACTCCATTGAATTATTTAGAGTCAAATATAAGTGAAAATAAATATTTTAGACAACCTGTTCCTTGGGAAGTATTAACATTAAATAGGTCAGATGGAAGATCAAACCTCATAAAACTAATTTCAGAATTTGGTTACTTTGGAATCTTTTTACTACTATTTTTTGTAATGTGCAGTTTGACTAAAAAAATTAGTATTTCTGAAAAAAGTTTTTTTATTCCGTTATTAATAACACAATTAATAAGTGGTGCAGGTTATTTTAATGGTGGATTTATTATAATAATATGCTTAATGAGTGCATCATTTTTAAAAATAGAAAAAAACAATAAACAAAATAGTGAAAATTAAAATTCCATATAAAAATGAAAAGCAGCTATCAAATTATTTTAAGAATAAGAACTTAGGATTAATTGTAAATGAGTACAAAAAAGGTAGAAAAATTTTACATCATGGTGCTAAAATATATCAAAGGAATAAAGCATATCCGCCTATTTTAGATGATTTATTCAAGATAAATTATATTATTGAACGATATAAAAGAGTTACTTGTTTAGAATTTGGAACTGGCTGGTCTTCGCTTGTGATATCTAATGCATTAATAAAAAATAAACAAAATTATTTTAGACAAATCAAAAAGTTAAGATTTTCAAACCCTTTTGAGCTTCACGTCGTGGACTCTCAAAAAAAATTCATAAAAATATCAAAAAACAGAATTAAAAATAATATTATTAGAGTAAAATTTTATAATTCAAAAAATGTAGCTTGTATTTGGAATGGTATAATATGTAACGAATATAAAAAGTTACCTAATATTAATCCTGATTTTATTTATCTAGATGGGCCGGATCATAAAGATATCAAAGGAAGCATAAACAATATCAGCCCTTCTCAAAATGATTTTATGCCACTTAATTGTGATTTATTAAAAATTGAATATTATTTAACGCCGGGTACGATAATTTTAATTGACGGTAGATCGGCCAATGCAAATTTCCTAAAGATGAATTTTAAAAGAAATTGGACTCACTCGCAAGATACAGAAAGAGATCACCATATTTTCTATTTAAATGACGATTTACATTAAAAAATGATACAAAATAATCAATGTTTTATGAAAGTAAAATTGTATTTTAATAAAATTTTTTCTTCTAAGATTTATTTTTCTGTAAAATCAATCTACTCGCACCTCTTATTTTAGATAAATAAATGCCCCAAATAAAGTAGTAAACTATACCTATGAACGGTTGTTTTAAACCGGTTCTCAAAAAAGAGTCTATAAAAAGTATAAAAATAAATATAAAGAAAAATATATGATTTGAAAAATTTTTGAAAATTTTTTTTCTTAATTTGTAAGTTGTTTTAATGGTATAATAAATTAAAAATAACATAGGTATCAATGAGATTAGACCGAAATTATAAATATAATCTAAATAATAATTAAAAGTTCCTTTTTCATTAATATAAAGTTGATTAACTATATTTGATCCAAAAAATAAATTTTTTTCACTCTGAGAAATTTCTGTCAAGAAATTTAAATTTGAAATATATATAGTTTTAAAATGATCTGACAAAGTATTCAAACTTAAATCATCTTTTAAATAAATAATTAAGACGAAATAAAACAAAATAACTAATAGAAAAAATAAATATTTTTTATTTACAAAGCATAAATATAAAGAAAATGTAACTAATAACAAATATATTGAAATTGAATTGATAAAATAAGCAAATAATAAAAGTAATATAGATAGATAAAATTTGTAAAAATTAACTTTTTTCAAATCACTTAAGTTATCTAATACATTTGAGTTTAAAGTAATATGGAAAAAAATTCCTAAAAAAAAGACCGAAGATGTAAACTCAATATTCTGATAAATGTAAAATCCAAACAAATTTGGTGTTATCACTTGGTTTTGTAAAATTAATACTAACAAAACTTGTAAAGAGATAATTACAAATGATAAATAAAAAAAATTTTTAAAAAAAATTTTACTTATTAGTTTAAATCGGCCTGTAATTTCTCCTGCAATTATTGCTATCATCGGTAAAAAGAATTGAATTATATTTAGGAAATTTGAAAAAGTTAATCTTTGAAGATAAATCACAGAAAGAATACCAATTAGGAAACTTACAGAAATTGAGTAAATACTTATTAATTTAGACTTATTTACCTGCATCAACGATAATACCAATATAGGAATAATTGCTAAAGAAAGTGGAATCGGTAAAGAATAGAAATTTTCTAAAATTAAGCTTTTATTATCTTGATTTAAAATCAAAAAATTAAATTCCCTCAAGTTATCAAAAAACTCAAAGAATATAGGAAATGGTATAAGTGAAACTAATAATAATATTAAATTTTTATTTTTAAATTTGGTACCTACATTAAAAATAATGAAAGAAAATATTCCTGATAGCAAAAAGCATATGCTAAAAAATAATTCGTGATTGATAATATAGATTAAAGGGACTATTATACTTACACTTAGTCCAAAAATCATATCCAAATAAAAAAATGAAAGTTTAGATTTTGAATCTTGTATACTTTTTTGTCTTTTATACAGTCCACTTAACATTGGAAACATTCCTAAAACAGAAAAAAAGATTGTGATAAGTAAGATATTATCTTTATTAAAGAAATTAAGAATAATATCTAAATTGTAATTGCTTAAAATGAAAATAACTGAAAGTAATATACATATTAAAAAATAAGATGAATATTTTTTTATTTTTTTAATATTAATTTGATTTCTGATCATTGAAGCTCCAAAAATATTATAAAAAAGAGAGACTGGTAATGAACCAAACATAAAACCAATAATTACTGCACTTGAAATTTCTAATGAGGATAAAATAACAACAAAATATCTAAATAAAAAATTGCTTATTGAAATAGACAACGAGGATCCAAAACTTGAAAAAAAATAAATACCAAGAAAAGTGTCTATTGAATATTTTTGTTCCTTAATTTGATTGATATTATTGTATAAAAACTTTACGATTTGATAAAATATAACTACTGAGTATAAAATAATTGTAATTTTTAATAATGCAAAATTACTTATGATAAAACTCATTATTATTAAAAGAAAACATATGAGTGATAAATATAGGTGAAGTTTTTGGATCTTATTAGCTATAACCTCCTCTTTTGTAAGTATAATTTCATAAACCCAATTTATTATTAAAGCAATCATTACACATAAAGCTAAATTTCGATCCTCTTGTACAAAAAAGGAGATAAATAAAATTGATATAGTAAAAATTATTAGAGAAAAAATTAATCTTTGTATTAAAGTTGCGATAGTATCAATAGTTTTTGTTTTTGAGAATAGTAGTGTTCTGGAGTGAAGAGAAAAAATTTGACATAAAAGAATTACAAAACTACCAAATAAAGCAATATCTAATACTAATTGCTTAAAACCAAAAAAATACAGTAATATTACTAAAGTATTTAATGAAACAAAATTTATTAAATAATTAATATATATTGAATTTAAAAATTTCAATAAAGTCATCTTAATTAATATTTATAATTTTTTTGTTTTCGATTTTATAAATTTGATCGCAAAAATCTAAGGTAGATAACTTGTGTGAAATTATAATAATAGATTTATGATTACTAATATTTTTTATCGCTTTAAATAATTTATCCTCAGTAAAATTGTCTAAAGCGCTTGAAGGTTCATCAAGGACCAATATATCAGGATTTCCATATAATGCTCTTGCAATCCCTATTCTTTGAACTTGTCCACCTGACAAATTTGATGCATTTTCGTCTATTATTGTTTCAAGACCGTCGGGCAATGTATTAATAAATTCATCAAGTTGTGAAACTTCTGAGGCTTGCTTTATTTTTTCGTCAGATATATCCAATTCATTTAGACCAAAAGCTATGTTTTTTTTAATAGAGTCGTTAATTAAATAAACATTCTGTGGGACAAAACCAATTTTATTTTGCCATGATCTTGAATTTAAACTTTCTTTTTTTTCATCAATTAATATTTCACCTGAAGAAGGCTTTATCAACCCTAGAACTAGATTTATTAATGTACTTTTTCCTGATCCAGTTTTTCCAACTATACCAATATTTTCATTTTTACTAATTGTTAGATTAATTTTATCTAATATTATTTTTTTATCATCATAACTATATGAAACATTATTAAATTTTAAATTTTTATTGAAGTGTATATCTTGAGCACCAATTTTCTCTATTTTTGAATTAAGTTTGAGTTCATCAATAATTGAATCAGTTAACGGAAGATAATATTTTAAATGTTGAATTGCAGATATTACCTTGTTAAGAGATGGAATAAGCTTAAAACCAACAGCACCTAGCAAAGCAATAAATATAAGAATTTCATTATTTTCATATTTCAAATAAATTAGGATAACTACAGTAATTATTATTAAAAAAACCGCTAAAAATTCTAGTATTATTTTTGGTATTGGCTGAAGAAATTCATAAGTTGTAAGTGATTTTGAAAATCTTTTTATAGTTTTTTTAAATTCAGAATAAAAATTTTCCTCTCTACCATAAAGTTTTATATCTTTAATTCCCATCAAGCCTTGCTTTATAGTATTAAGTATATCTCTTGAGGCCTCGTGACTTTTTTTACCAATATCAAAATTTATGGGACTTACAATTTTGTTATAAATATAGAAAAAGAGAAATCCAATAATAACCATAAATATTGTTATTTGTGGCTCATAAATAAAAAGTAAAATTATAAAAGATAAAAGAATTATAAATTCAGTTACCAAGTGTGCCAACTGATCTATATTCCTAACATAATTTTGTATTGCTAGTAAATTTCTTGTAGATGTTGATGAATTTCTTTTTAAGTGAAATAAATAAGGTAATTTTAGATATGTAGAAAAAATTTTATTACTTAACTTTTCATTTAAAGAAAAAATAAATTTTGATCTCCAATAATTGAAATAAGTTAGAAAAACAGATTTTAAAAAAAAAAAAATTAAAACAAAAATTACTGTATAATTTATTAGAATTTTTCTATCTATTTGAAAATAAATTTCATAATTAAAAAAAGAGTAATCAATAACAAATATGTTTTCAGAGGTCAAAATTATTGATAATACTGGAACTATAAGAGCAACACCAAAAATTTCTAATACTGCACTGATTAAAATTAAAAATAAAAATAAATAAATACCTTTTTTATTTTTACCTAAACTATCAAATATTTTTAAAAAATTATTCACTATTGATCAGAGTATTTTAATTAAACTATAAATTGATTTAATTGTATTCTTCAATAATTTATAATTACTTAATTTTGATACACCATTAGTTCTTTCTGTATATTTTATGGGTATTTCAAAAATTTCTAAACCCTTTCTTTTACAAAATATTGTATTTTCCCAAAAAAAAAATGGATGTAGGGGATTTGTAGCAATAAACTTTATGTGATTAGGGAAAATCCTGAGAGAATGAGAAGTGTCTTTGACTTTTTTTTTTAAAATGGCTGAAATAATAATGCTGAAAAAAACACTAAAAATAATTTTTAACTTTGAAACATTAATTATAGATGAATTTTTCAAAAATCTGCTCCCAATTACCAAACGGTTTATGGATCTATTTAAAATCAAGTTTTTCAAACAATTTTCATTTATTGGATTATCAGCGTCTAAAATTAAAATATAATTACCATTCGCTAAGGTAATACCTTGCATAATTGCTTGTGATGGTCCATTTAAATTTATCTGGTTCTGTAACTTGATTTTATCAAAATTCCTATTATTTCTAATTTTTTCTACAGTTCCGTCAGAACTAAAACCATCTATACAAATAATTTCATAATCAATGTTTAAATTATTGGATACCGAGTCTATTTTATCTATAGTTAAATCTATATTATGAGTTTCATTAAGAGTTGGAACTATATAACTAATTTTTTCCATTATTTTTTTTAATATACAAAATAGTCTGATTAAGAACTTTATCAAAGTTATTGTTTATATTGTTAATATTAATAATTTCATTCAATCTTTCTAGACTCATTTTTGGAAATGCTGGACTTTTTACCTTTTTTTTAAAAAAGATTTTTTTTTTTATTTTCAATTTTTTAATAATTTTTTCAGCTACTTTTAAAATCATAATTTCTTTATCAGACCCAATATTAATTACTCTATATTTTATTTTATTTTTTTTTATTAAAAGTAAAATAATTTGAATTAAATAATCGATAGTCAGAAAATCTCTTTTATCCGTATTGTGACCTAGCAATTTAATATTTTTTTCCTTTAGAGCTTTCCTAGTGAATTCATAAATAAATTGTTTTTTTAATTCTGGACCAAAAAACGACGCTAGCCTTAAAATTATAACATCTAAATTGTAATTTTTGACATAAAATTGAATTTGTTTTTCTGCTAGTAGCTTTGAAAGTCCATAAAAATTTGCAGGTTCTGAATTTTCCTCATTTATCTTTTTTTTTGTATAAAGATTTCCATAAACAGCAATTGAAGATGAAAAAAATATTTTACCTTTAAAATTAATATTTTTTGCAGCCTCAAGAAAATTTTGAAGTGGAATATTTGATCTAGTAAAATCATAATTGTGATTTTTACTAGTCCTAGGATTAGAATTTCCACTTAAATAAAAAATAAGGCTTGGTTTTATTTTTATAAGATAATTTTCAAAATTTTTTTTTGTATAATTAAAACTATTACTTGTAATTTTATTAAATTTTTTATTTGAAAAAATTTCAACTTTATAACCCTTTTTTTTTAGCTCTTGCTTTAATTTACTTCCTAGATAGCCTAAGCCACCAAAAATAACTACTTTCATAAAACTTTAATACTAATTTTTAAATGCAACTTTTTGCCTAAACTCATTTAGCAAACTATCAATGCTATCCTCAAATTTTACTCGTGGTTTCCAACCAGTATGCTTATAAAACTTTGATGTATTTGGTATTTGAAGAGTCACATCAGTTGGCCGTAACAATTTTTTATCTATTGAAGACTTTATTCTTACTTTTGCTTTTTTCTTTAAAATATTTAAAAATTCTCTAATGTTTATAGTATTTGTTCCGCCCATATTGTAAGTCTCACCAATTTTACCTTTACAAGCAGCAACCCAATAAGCCTCCATTGCATCTTTTATGTCAATAACTGTTCTGACAGAATCTAAATTGCCATGTTTTAATTCTTTAGCTAAACCATTTTCAATTTTAGCAACTTGATTAGCCCAGTGAGAGGCAAACAAATTTGTTCTTCTAGCATTGAAATAGGTGAACATTCTTGTAATTATAACTTTTAATTTAAAATTTAAAAAATAGTCATAAGCAACAAAATCTTGAAATGTTTTAGAAATTGCATATGGGCTCGCTGGTTTAATTGGACAATTTTCATCGATTGGAACATATTCTTTAGTAACTTGACCATAAACTTCGGATGAGCTACATATTAAAATTACTGGATCAATTTTTAAAACTCTTATTGCTTCAAGCAAATTTAAGGTAATTTGATTATTATTTTCAATTACCTCTTTTGGTTTATCAAAAGAAAGTCTAACATCAGTTACGGATGCCAAGTGAAATATTACATCTGGATTAATTTTTTTTAAAAGAGATTTTAATCTTTTAAAGTTAGATAGATCACCATTATAAATTTTAACTTTCTTTAAATTTTTTAAATTAAATTTATTTAAATTTCTAGCAATACCAAACACTTTGGTTTTTTTATTTTTGGTTAGTATGTGCTCTGCAAGATAACTACCTCCTGACCCTGCAATACCAGTAATTAAAACCCTTTTAAATTTTCTCATTCAGTAATTATTTTTTATTTTAAGATCAGTGATTTGAAATATTTGAATTAATTCTTTTATCCCGTCATCTAAACTTATCTTTGCTTTAAAACCTTTTTTTTCGATTTTTTTGTTACTCACAAAATAATCTCTTTGATCTGGATCTTTTCTATTCTTAATAATTTTAATTTTTAGTCCAGGAATATTTTTTTTAATTTTATTTACTAATGCAATTTTAGTAATATTCGCTGATGATAACCCTAAATTATAAATTTCTCCTTTTAATTTACCAAAATTCAAAATTGCAAAGTAAAATGCTCTGACTACATCATCTATATGAATAAAATTTCTTCGAAAGTTAGGCTGAAACACAGAAAGCTTTTTATCTTTCAAAGCATTAAACACTAAATTATTAACTAATAGATCACTTCTCATTCTGTATGAATATCCAAAAAGTGTAGCTAGTCTAAAACAAATACTATTTTTATTTTTTAATACTTCAATTTCAGCATCCGCTTTTGTTCTACCATAAAGAGAGATAGGATTTAATGGTGAGCTTTCATCACAAAATTTATTTTTTTCACCTATTCCATATCCAGAATTGGAAGTAGGATAAATTATTTTTTGTGTCGGTTTCATGTGTCTTAAAACAGTCTTAATTGCGTTTAAATTTGTTTCTATAGTTAATTTAGGATATTTAGCACACAATGGTGCTCCAACAAGTCCAGCAAGAGGTATTATAAAATCTTTGTTTTGCATATGTTTTTTTACGAAATGAGATTTTCTAACATCTCCTTTAAAAAATTTGAATTTTTTACTAACAAACAGGTGATTGAGTGAATTTTTTGAAAACATTAGATTATCTAAAATCGTTACCTCAAATCCTTTATCCAAAAAGAAGGTAGACAATTTAGACCCTATAAAACCTGCACCACCTGTAATTAGTATTTTCATCTTAAATATCTTTTAAAACTTTATGTAACTTCATTATTTGATAACTCAAATCTTGACCAGCATTTCCGACAAAAAAACCGTTTTTATGTGCTTTTTTTGCATTTTTTAAATTATCATAAATTTTATAATCAAAAAATTTTTTATAAGGATGCTCTGTAAAGCAACCCCCAGTGATTAGTCTATATGCAATTTGGTTTTTTTTTAATTTATTGTAAATTTTATCTTTATTAATTTTTTTATTATCCCTGATAATAAATGTTAAAGCAAAACTCGAATTTTTATTTTTAGAATTATTTTGCTGAATATAAAATCTTTCATCATCTTTAAACAGATTATAAAATAATTTCCAGTTCTTTTCTCTATAGGAAATTAACTTATTGAGTTTTTTAAGCTGCTCCAATCCAATGGCAGCGTGTATTTCCCCAGGCCTTACATTGAAACCAGGTAGAACAAAATTGTATTCGATTTTTTTTTTATTTTTTTGAAATGGATTTTTATCAGGAAGTTCCCTTGACCAACCGTGAGCTCTTAATGATTTCATAATACAGTAGAGCTCAAAATTATCTGTTACACACATTCCACCCTCCATAGTGCTAATATGGTGTGAAAAAAAGAAACTGTGAGTGGCGATATCACCAAAATTTCCAGTTTCCCTTTTTCCAATTTTAGAACCCAAACTTTCACAATTATCGTTGAAAAAAAATATTTTTTTTTGTCTACATATCTTTTCAATTACATCTAAATTTGCTGGTACACCTAGTATACTTACTGATACTATCATTTTGGTTTTAGATGTAACTGCTTTTTTTAATTTCTCAATATCAACATTTAAATCCTCTAGATTTATATCTACTATTTTGAGTTTAAATCCTAAATATTTTAATGGCGAATAAGTCGTACTCCATGCTATTGCAGGAACAATTACTTCGTCACCTTCTTTTAAATTATTTTTAGCTTTGTAAATCATAGATGAAAATCCGATTAAATTAGCTGATGAGCCAGAATTAACCATTACTGCATATTTTCTATTTAGTTTTTTTGAAAATTTCTTTTCAAAATTTTCTACAGTTTTGCCCATAGAAAAATAATTAGATTTTACAATTTTATTTATTGCAGTCTTTTCTCTCTTATCCCATGTTGAATAGGTTAGTGGATGTTTCATAATATTTTAATTCTGTTTAAATTAATTTTCTAAATCTTTTATACTAATAATATTTTTAAAAAACATTTCATTATTTTTTTTTATTTCCTTGTAAAAATTCCATGCCAAAACTAATATTTGTGGATTATTAATTTTTAGATCTTTTTTAGATACTATTGGTATATTTACACCAGGTACAAATTTATCGTGTTTTAGCTCATTATCCTCAATAATACATTTAATTTCCTTACCAATGTTAAAAAAATTTAAAGCTGTTGTTGCTTTTGCTGGCGCACCATATCCAACAATATTCTCATTTTTTTTTGTTAATTCTTTCATATTAAAAACAACTTTTTTTTTTAATTCTTGTATTTTTTTTCCAAAATCTAAGTAAGTTGAAATTTTTTTTAATCCAAAATTCTCTTCTTCTTTAAGAATTAACCCTACTGATTTATCTATATTTATACTTTTATCAGGACTTACATAAATTCTAATTGATCCACCGTGGGTGTTGATTTTTTCAGCTTTAAAAATTTTAAGATCTAACTTTTCAAGAAAAGAATTTAGTGACAACAGAGACCAATAATTTGTGTGCTCGTGATAAATATTATCAAAAGTTAAGTCTTTAATAGTATTAAGCAAATATTGTACCTCAATAACAATTACACCAGAGGGCTTAATTAGTTGTTTCATCGATTGTGCCATGGACTTCAGATCATCAGCATGTGCAAATACATTTGAAGCCAACAATAAATCTGCTCCATTTTTTATGGGATTAAGAGCTTTTTCATCTAAATATCCATTAAAAGTATTAATACCATTTTTATTTGCAATATCGGCCAAGTTTTTAGCTGGCTCGATTCCTTGTATGTTTTTGAAACCTAAATCTAGAAATGGTTTTAATCCAATTCCATCATTACTACCAACATCAATAATGTAAGAATTATTATCTAGATCAAATTCATCTATATATTTTTTTGCAGCTTTTTTGAAATGCTCCCTAAATGAGTTTGTAGTGGAAGACTGATATAAATAATTCGAAAACATTTCATCACTTTTTACAGCAACTGATAATTGGCAATTAAAACACTCTTCGCATACATTTAGCTCTAACGGATAAAGTTTTATTTTATCATCTTTTTTATCTAAAAGATTATTTGCTAAAGGCTGATATCCTAGTGATAAAACTCTTTTCAAATTTTTTGAGCCACAACATCTGCAGTTAAATCTATAAATTGAAACTAATAAATTTTTTTCTTGATCATCTACAAACTTATAAGGAATTGTGTGAGTTATCCCATAATTTTCATGTTCTCTTTCACCTCGTACAAGATTTAAAAAAATGGTATCCTCTGTAAAAATCATAGTATGTGCAACATTTGGTTGAGTTACAATCATTTCACCCTCATTTACAACATGAGTAACTTTCGTGGATTTTTCGTCAACAAGATCCTTATAGATACTTATGAACTGACCTTTGATTAATAAACATTTTTGTTCTTGCACTGGATGATAGTGATTTGCTCTTAGAGTTCCTTTTTTTGACTCTATATATCCTATCATATTTATTGGCTCGGGGAGATCATAATTGCTGATTTTACCTCTATTATCAATAAATTCTCTTACTCCTTTAGAAGTTTGTTCAAGATTATTATTAAATTTTTCATATGACCATTTTGATATCATTTCTTCAATACAAGTTTCTAGATCATTAACAAATTCAAAACCAGTATTTAATAATTTTCTATTTGATAGTGTGTAACCTTTATTAGGAACTTCATCGTCAGTAATTTTAATTTCTAAATTGGGATTAATTTTTTTACATATTTCTGCAACGTCTCTAACTGTTAAGTTTTCTTTAGCAAGATTATAAATACCATTCTTAAAATCTTTATTATCTTCAGCAAATTGAAAACATCTAGCAACATCAATTAAAGGAACTAAACTTTTGAGCTGCATCCCTCCTCCAAAAAGATTTATTTTTCCATTTTGTGAAGCGATTTTAGAGAACAAATTTGGCATTATATTAATTCTCATTGTATCAGTGGAGAAACCATAAACAGAACCAAGTCTAAAAATTACATAGTTTTTGCCTGATTTGATTATTTGTTTTTCATTTTCGACTTTACTGGAGGAATAAGCTAAAAAAGTATTAGTTGGCTCATTTTCGTCTATATCTTTTTTTGGAATTTTTAGTCCCTCAAACACAACGTGGGTTGATGGGAATACAATCTTAGCTTTTTTATTCATTGAATTTAGAACATTCCTTGTTCCTTCGATTGCAACCTTCTTTATTCTTTCATCTCTGAAATCATCAGAATCTTTCTTTACATATGCTACATCCGTTATACCAGCAAGATGGTGAACTACATCTGCATCTTTTATATGATTAACAATTTCATCAAAATTTAAAATATCAGCTTGCACAAATTTTATTTTCCTTCTTTTTAATTCGTGAACTCTTTCTGAAATAAAACGATTATCTATTGCAACAATCTCATATTTCCAACTAAATCCAGAATATAATTTACAGAGCTCTGATCCGATATAACCTAATCCACCTGTTACTATTATTTTTTTCATATTAGCTTTTGACTCTCTCAATTATAATTCTAAGGACTACGATAAAAAAATGATAAAACTTAATTTTTTTGCCTTCAGTATGAGACCTACCATTATAACTTATAGGAATTTCATAAAATATTCTTCCTTTTTTCATAACCTTACATAAAATTTCAGCATGCTGTTCAAATCCATGTGTTTGTAATTTTTTATCATCTAATAACTCTTTCTTAAAACAGAAGTAACAAGAATAAACATCAGTGAAAGTGGTGTTGTAAAATATATTAAATATTAAAGTTAGAAGTTTATTTCCAATTTTATTGAGAAAATAGTGAGATCGAGTATATTTACTATAAATAAATCTTGAACCAATTATACCATCAGGGTTAAACTTTTCTATTAAATCAATAAAACCCTGTATTTCTAGTGGATCATATTCAAGATCAGCATCTTGAAAAATAACATACTCACTTTTTGAGTGCTTTAAACCTTCTTTAACAGCATAACCTTTGCCATTATTTTTTTCATAACTAACTAAGTTGTTGTAAAGATGAGAATTATTTTTTAATAAATCTAAAGTTTTGTCTGTAGATCCGTCATTAATTATTATAACTTCATATAATGAATTATCTTTTTTAAAATTATTTACCCTCTTCAATATTTCTAAGATTGTTCTCTCTTCATTATATACAGGAATTATTATAGATAATTTCATCTGAAACAGCTTTAAACTCACTGACTGTATAACAAAATAAAATCAATTATCTATGAAATTTTAATCATAAATTAAATAATGTGATATTGATATAAATATGGCGACAAAAATTAACAAATTAATTTCCATTGTTATCCCTTCAAAAATTATTGATTATAATCTTGAGAATTGCATAAGGAAAATAAGAAGTTTCTATAGAGATATAAAAATATATTTAGTGCTTGATAATAAAAATAAAGAAATTTTTGACAAAAATATTAAAATTTTAATTTCTGGAAAAAAAACAATCGGTTATAAAAGAAATATTGCTGTTGATAAAATAAATACTAAATATGTTTGCTTTATTGATAGTGATGCATATCCAAATTCCTACTGGTTAAAAAATGTGGAAGGACTATTTAAAACTTCAAAAAAAATTGGTGCTGTTGGAGGTCCAAATTTATCTCCAGTGACAAATGAAATAGAAAAAATATTAGTATCTCGAATACGTAAAAACTCCTTTGTAACACTAAATAAAAAAACAAAAAATAAAAATGGTAGTAAAGGTTTTATAGAATTTTTACCTAGTTGTAACTTAATTGTTAAAACTGATCTTTATAAAAAATGTGAAGGTATGTATGAAATGCTTTACTCTGGGGAAGAGATATCTTTGAATTACAAAATAAAAAAACTCGGTTATAAAATTTTATTTGATCCAAAAATTTATGTGTATCATAAGGATAGAAACTTTAAACACTATTCAAGACAAAGATTTATTTATGGTTCTACAGGATTTGAAATTTTTTTGAAATTTCCTTGCAGGCAATCTTTTCAATTACTAATTTCTGGGCTTCCTTTGATATATTTGCTTATGATGCCCATTTTCCTTATAAATCAAAAACTATTAATTATATATTTATTTACAAATATGATTTTATTTATATTTTGTATGATTAATGCTGTTAAAATAAATTATAAAAATAATTTTATAAAAAGTTTAAAATTAGTATTTATAAGTATTTATTTTCCTGGAATAGGTTTCATTTCCAGATTTATATTTAACAAATATTTTATAGGAAAGTTTTATACTCAAAAATAAATGATTACTAGAAAAGCTAAATTCCCCAGCCTTCTTAAAAACGTTTATTTTAAAAAAAATAATCCAGTTAGTCTGATTCATTTTTTAACAAATAGATGTAATGCAAGATGTTCATTTTGTTTCATAGATTTTAATAATCCCAAAACATTTGCAGGTGAATTAACTTTAGGCGAAATTGATAGATTAACAAAAAATTTAGGTAACTCCCTAATGAATGTAAACTTTACTGGAGGCGAGCCTTTTGCAAGAAAAGAAATTTCTGAAATAGCAAAATTATATATTAAAAATTCAACAATTCAGTCAATTTACATTACAACAAATGGAAGTCTTCCTGATAGAGTTTCAGCTTTTGCAAAAGAAATATCCGATTATAATAAAGATATCGAATTAAACTTTCAAATTTCAATAGATGACTTGCCTGATAGACATAACAAAGTAAGGAAAGTAAAAAATATTTTTCAAGATGCTGTAAAAACATATAATGTATTAAACAATTTTAAAAATCCAAAAATAATCCCGAATGTGAGTATCACCGTTACACATGAAAATTGTGCGAATATTCAGGAAATTTTTTACTATTTAGTCCACGATTGTAATATTGAGTCTCTGAAATGCTGCATTGTAAGAGATGAAGGCGTTTATAAAACTCCAGAAGAAAAAAGAGATAAAATTTTAAATGCTTATGATTGGTTGACAAATAAAATTATAGAATTTCAAAAAGAAAAAAAATTAAAGAATTATGGTAATTCAATACAAGGTAAAGTTCATAATAAAAAAGATGAGATATCTTGGGAAATTGTTAAAAAAACATATAAAAATAACAATTATGTAAGTCCTTGCCACGCATCATCACTATTTGGTGTAATTACTCCTGATGGAAATGTTTATCCATGTGAAATTTTAGAGGACAAACTAATTGGCAATTTAAGAGATCATGACATGAATTTTATGAATTTGTGGAATAGTACAAAAAATTCAGAAATTAAAAAATTTATCAAAGATACTAAATGTAGATGTACGTATGAATGTGCACTTTCATTTAATATTTTAGGTAACTGGAGATATCAACACAGATTAATTGCTGGATTGTTCACAAAATATTAATGAGAGTTGGTAGTAACTTACTATATATTTTTTATATATTTCTTTTAGTACTTACAACTAATTTTATAGACTTCAATGAAAGCTTTGAGATATTCTCTGACCAGGTAACATATTTTAAAATAATTGATAGTGCACCCAATTTACCATCTGATGCTCTAGATAGTTATCAAGCACAAAGGTTTTTTTTTCCTTTTATTATTGGCACAATTATTAATTTATTTAAACTTTCAGACTATACTCAAGAATTTTTAATAGTAATTAATTTAGTATTAATTTTTATTATTATTTTAATTTTAAATAATTTATTTAAAAAAGAAAATATAGACAAAATTTTTTATCCTTTTTTAATATCAATAATTTTATTTAATCCATATTTTTCAAGGTCTTTTATATATGCACCATTAATGATTAACGATCTGATATTTTCTTTGGGGTCTTTATTTTTTATTTTAGGATTTAAAAACAAAAATATTTTCGTCTTAACTATATCAGTGCTAATCTGTGCTTTTTCTCGTCAAACAACAATGATTATTATTCCCATATTGCTTGGAATATTTATTTTTGAAAAAAAACTAAAAACTAATATTAATAAATTATGGTTTTTATTTCTTAGTTTGGAAATAGTATTCATATTTTTTCTTACAACATCTATTTCTAGTGAATTTAGTAAAGATTTATCTTTTAAAAATGTACTATTTGGAATTTTTTATTTTGACTATAGTTTAAGTGATTCAATTTTATTTTTATTAAGATTTTATATTGCAAATTTTATTATATGCTATTTTATCTACAAATTTTTTATTAATAAAATATATCTAAATTTAACTTTTGAAAATCGAGTAACTATAATTATTAGTTTCTTAATAGCTTTAGCTTTTTGGACTCAACCTATTCTAGCAGGTCCAAAAATAGGAGGTGGAAATATAGCAAGATTAACTGTTCTTTCTTTGCCAATTTTTGTCTATTGCATAAGTTTGATACTAAAAGATTTTGAAGTTAAAAAAAAATATTTGAATTTAATAATTCTATTGTTATTTTTCTCAAGTTTTCATCACCAATATTCAGTCTTAAAAAAATTAGAACTCTATAACAGTTGGATATTTGTACTTTTAAACTTAATAACTATAACAATTTTTGTTTTTATTTTTAATAAAAAAATGATCTTAAAAAGAAAATAAGAATTTTTT
>CESW01006504.1_pt1 | contig 37687 bp, 35 predicted proteins | sample 531171 | NCBI WGS metagenome assembly CESW01 (sample SAMEA2621859, study PRJEB7988) | marine metagenome | biome: marine biome (ENVO:00000447); feature: surface water layer (ENVO:00002042); material: "saline water (ENVO:00002010), including plankton (ENVO:xxxxxxxx)" | depth 5 m
TAAAGGCGTGGTTCGAGATGCAAAAACTGAGCGGGCATTGAATGCGGAGGTGACGATTGTGGATTTATCCACAGGCCAGACTATGAGCCGAACATCATCAGGCGGTGAGCAAGGTTTTGTGGTTCCACTTCCTGGACTTGGATCCTACAGTTTCGAGGCGAGTGCTGACGGCTATTTGTTTGGCATGAATACTTATGAGCAGGGTGGAGGGATGGACCTCAATCGAACTCCATTTGTGCAGATTGAGCTCATGCCCATCGAGGTGGGACAATCTTTCACATTGGAGGCCATTCAGTTTGAGTCTGGTCTTGCCAAGCTGAGTTCCCGATACCAAGCAGGATGCGCTCGACTTGCACAGTGGATGTTGGACAACCCCGGAGTGAAGATTCAAGTGATTGGTCATACTGACAATGTGGGCAGCGCCCCATTCAATGCAGCATTGAGTTACGATCGCGCTTCGGCAGTCCGCACATTCCTCACTTCTCGCAATGTTGAGGAAAGTCGAATTGAGACGTCGGGAAAAGGTTCATCACAACCAATCGCAAAAAATGAGACCGAGGAAGGTCGCTCCATCAACCGAAGGGTCGAAGTGGTTATTCTCGACTAGCCGACGTTTTTTGCCCGTTTCTAAAGATTCCAGATTGCACTTACGTACCATGTCCTAGGTGGCGCTCGATTGTAAAGTCTTCCTCCAAATCCATTGAGTTGGTGCCAACTTGAATAAGCCTCGTTTGTCGCATTTCGGACGCCCAACGAGAGTTCAATTGGAACGGAAGCATTCGTCCAACCCAAATCCACATTTGCCGTCACATAAGTGGGGTGGGTGTTGGCGCCACTCGTGTTTAACGGTGTTGGACCCACAGCTCGCATCCAGGTTTGCAAAGTCCAACGGTGGTTGCGCTCCCATGCCTTCCATCGGTGCTGTACGTTGGCCATCCACCGTGGTGATCCTGGTAAGTCTCCATCTTCCCAGCGGTGGAATTGAAAGGCGCCAGAGGCTTGAACATGGAAACGGGGCCAAGTTTGACGGACTTGCCACTCGACACCTCCCATGTTGATTGGAGTTGATGCATTTACGAATGTTTTGTTGTCAAGTGAGTCTACGTCTTGAACAATGGCTTGATTGACCGTTTGGTGATAAAAGACAACTTCTGCACGATCGTGACGAAATCCTGTTTCAATTGTCCACGCTCGCTCAGATTCCAACACTGCGGGAAGCGCACCTGAAATGTCGGTTGACAGAGACTCGAAGTTGGTGGGGTCACTGAATCCGGTTGACGCTTGCGCAAATACATTCCAAGCTTCGCCTAAAGACTGGGATGCGCCGATACGCGGAAGAATCTGGATTGTGTTGAATGGTGAATTGTAAGAGGAGTCCGCTGCTGTTCCTTGAGCTTCCCGCGTTCTCTGTGACAAGGCGGCTGAAGTTTCCAATCTCAATCCCGAGTCCCAAGCCCAAGAAAAGGCCGGTGCCCAATGCACCCGAGATTGCCTCACATTAAGATCATACTCGAGTTGACTTTCGCTGCCCTCGATGGCGTCGTCCCACTGTTGGAATTGTCCCCAATCCGCAACAGCCATAAGGGTCCATTCCGCTTGAAAATCGGCGTTGTTGAAAGACCATGTTGCAAAACGCTGTCGGATACGTAAGCTTCCGCCTGTACCGGCCTCTTCTTTGTATCCGTTATAAAATGGAGAAGTGCCAAAGGCGTTGTTTTTGTCAGTCCAACGAAGAAGTGACCATACGTCTAAACTGCTGCGGTGGTGCTTGTTGCTGAGAGTGGGAATGTGCAGGTGGTGTCCCCATAAGGCACGTCGCCGGCTCACTTGAGCATCGTAATTGATCCCCGGGGCAGAGGTTGCCGATGAGTCTGTAAATGCTGTCAAAGAGTCTACTGCACCCGGCAAACCCCAGCTGCCATCTTGAAAAGCAATCCAATCGTAGTGCTTGATTTTATCATTGCCCCATGCACGATCCGCTTCGAGTTGGAGTCGATTGTTCCATTCTTGGTCACGATATCCACTGTTGTCTGTTCTGGAAGCTCTAAAATTCCATCCTTTGACACGAATTGCGGCGTTAAGCCGAGTTTGCAGACCTCCGTTCCCCGTTGAACCGGCAATGGTTTGAAGGCGCGCACGGCTTGGATTGCTTGTGCCGTGAACGACAAGAGCACCACCATAGGCCCCACCAAACGTGGTGGCCGCCGCACCCGAAACGAGCTCCATGCTCCCTGAAAACGCAGGTTCAAGCCATTCTACTGGACTTGTTCCGTCGGCTTCAGTCAACATGAAGCCCCTCACAAACAACATGGTGTTGCGAACCGCAAATGGTGACCGAAGTGCAGAACCACGGACATTGATTCTTCGGCTTCCTCCCATGCCTCGCGTTTCCATCAAAACTCCGGGCAAGGCATTCAAGGCATTGGACACATCTGCACTGCCGAAACCGTTTGTAAGTGCAGAGTCAGTTGTCCAGCGGGTTGCTGCAATTTGTTCAGGAGAAAGTAGCGGACTGAACGTGGCGATCGAAGCAGAATCTAGAGAAACCCAATTCCACATGAGCGTGTCAGAGTTCAAGGCACCATGTGCAGATGAGGCAACAAGTCCTACCCCAAGGAAAAGCGAGCGAAGCATTGTAATGAATTTGTGTTTAGTGAACCACGATGACGCGTGTCATTTGCACGCCGTCTTGGTTTTGCGCATGAAGCAAGTAAGATGCTGATGGCCATGAGCTGACATCCAAAATGTCATTAGGATTTAATTGTCCTTGCATCATCACGTTGCCCTTGAGATCCAGCACTTCGAAAGATTGTCCTGTCCAAAGGTCAGATACTCGAAGGGTAACTTGGTGTGCTGCGGGATTCGGGTAGATGTCCAATCCTCGATGGTCTTCCCAGTTTGCGACACCATCGGCAGACGCAGGCCGAAATTCTTTAATCAGATTGGGACCATTTCCCGTGTAGCTCGGGCCATTAAAAGCAAGGTAAATGGCGCCGGTATTTGGATTGACAGCCACATCGCGGATGCGTTGATTGAATTCAGTGAAAAACATGTCGCTTTCCTCGAGGGTCAAGCCATCTTCGCTCATCGAAAGGACTTCTAACCGGCCTCCAACAGGGGAGGAGAAGCCTCCCAGTACGGCCATGAGAATGCTTCCCTGCCATTCAGGAATGGCGGGGTGATCGTAGTAAATGAGGTCATTGACTGCCGCACATGGCGACCATGTTTTCAGAGGCTCGACAATGTTGTTGGCGAGGCAAAAAGATTGTTCTGCACCTGAATTGCACCAATCACAAATGCCATCACATAATCCCTCAACATTGGGCCAGCCATAGTTTCGACCTGCTTCAATGATGTTGAACTCATCGAAGTTGTACTGGCCGTGTTCGCTGCTGTAAATGATTCCGTTGGGTCCAACGCACATCCCTTGACTGTTGCGGTGGCCTTTGGTGTAAATGAAGCTTGTTGGATCAGGATTGTCAGCAGGGACGCTCCCGTCTAGATTGAAGCGAAGAATTTTCCCGTTGTCGTTGTTGTCGCTCTGTGAGCTTACTCCTCCATCGCCCAAGTCTCCCGTGCTCATCAAAAGAGTGTTGTCAGGAAGAATCAACAGCCGACTTCCATTGTGGATGCCAGCCGCACCAACGATGTGTAAGATTTGCTCATTTCCCAAATTTGAACCATTCCAATAGAAAACACTGAGTCTTTCGTGGTTGCCGTTTTGGAAATCTTGAGCAGTGTACGCCAAATACACCAAAGGCTGATTTGTAAAGTCGGGATGCAATGCCATGCCAAGCAGGCCAGGTTCAACGCCTGAATCGTTGACATTCAATGACAGAACTGTTTCGTAGGCTCCTGAAGCCGGATCGATGCGTAAAACGTCACCCTCTCGCGTGGTGCACCAAAGCATGTCATCTGGGCCCCATGTCAGCTCCCACGGGATGTTTACCCCAGAAACAAGGTTGTATTCATTCAGTATTGTTTCACCAACATTCCAGGTAGTTTGGGCTGCAAAAGGGAAAGTGATGGCCACCGACAGTGCCCATAAAGTCAATCGAGGGATGTAATTTTTCATGGTGTTAGGCAGTAACTCGGCGGAAATCTACGGCACCAAACGCAGTGAGGCACTCTGAAGAAGATAAATCGTCGTTTCAGGTGGTTTTCTCATGCATTGTGCGTTGGGGCAAAACAGCACTGATGAAGTTGGTACTGGTGAAGAGCAGCCAACCATTCGTGTATTGAATTTGTTTTTTCCAAAGTAAATTCAGGTTATCTTAAATATCCTAATTGTTGTATTACAATAATTTAATGACGTTTAAAAAAACAATCAGTAGAGTCATTAAATAGGAATCTTGCACTGGGCAAATCGGTGCAATCGAATGTTGGATCGAGTTTGTCATACCAGAACGCGTTTGTTGAATACGACGTTGGTTTCCGCTTCGAATGGCACGTGAATTGACAGCGCTCATCAGTACAATTTATCTTGACTGAAAAAGAGGATGTCCTTTGAGCATTGAAATACGCTTGATATAACGCAAATTTGTGCTCCTTCAATGCAAGGCGAGTTCGCGAGAAAATTGATCTTTGATGAAGAAGATTGCTGTTCTGACTTCAGGTGGTGATGCCCCAGGTATGAATGCAGCCATTCGGGCTGTTGTGCGTACTGCGGTGTTTCATGATATGGAAATTGTGGGTGTGTTTCAAGGTTACCAAGGTCTGATTGATGGCGATTTCAAACGGTTGCACGTGAGGTCAGTTGCCAAGATTTTGGGGCGGGGAGGAACCATACTTAAATCGGCGCGGTGCATGGATTTCTATGAGGCCGAAGGTCGGAAACGAGCGCACGTCAATCTGGTTGAAGCCGGTGTCGATGGACTCGTGGTCATCGGAGGCAATGGCACGTTTACAGGTGCGGCCAAGTTTGGTCGTGAGACTGGTTTTCCGGTGGTTGGTTTGCCTGGAACCATCGACAATGACCTCAGTGGTTCGGATTCGACCATTGGATTTGATACTGCCATCAATACAGTCATTGACGCTGTGGACAAAATTCGGGATACAGCAGACAGCCACAACCGCCTGTTTTTCGTCGAAGTGATGGGACGTGACAGTGGCTTCATCGCGTTGAAATCAGGAATTGCGACAGGGGCAGTCGCCGTCATGACGGCTGACATGGGGATGAGTATCGATGATTTGGTCGCAGTGTTGCAAGCAGGGGAGCAGAGCAACAAAACGAGCAGCATTGTCATTGTCGGGGAAGGCAATCCGAATGGAGGTGCGTATGAAATTGCCAAGCGTGTAAAAGAGAAAACAGACACCTACGAGACAAGAATTACAGTGCTTGGCCATTTGCAGAGAGGGGGTAGTCCGTCGTGTTTTGACCGTGTTTTGGCTTCACGCCTCGGTGTGGCAGCCGTCGAAGCTCTTCGTCAGGGTCACTCTGATGTCATGGCAGGGGTCATCAATGACCAAATTGAATTGACTTCCTTTGAGGCTGCTGTTGGAATGAAGAGTACAATCAATGATGATGAGGTTCGCATCGCTCGAATTTTGTCGATTTAAACCACCACTCGAAAACTTAACACATTAGAAAAATGAAGCGCATTGCCATCAATGGATTTGGCCGAATTGGCCGTTTGGCCTTCCGTCAAATGATTAGTAATCCTGCATTTCAAGTGGTCGCCATCAATGACCTGACAGATGTGAATACCCTCTCTCATCTTTTGAAGTATGACAGCATCCACGGATTGTTTCCCGGCGAGGTTTCTGTTTCGAATGACAATTTGGTTGTCAACGGTCGGGAAATTCAAATTACCGCAAAACGCAATCCAACGGAATTGCCCTGGGGTGACAGTCAGGTAGATCTTGTTGTGGAGTCGACAGGTGTTTTTGCGGATGCAGAGAAGGCCTCAGCTCACCTGACGGCAGGTGCGGGCAAAGTCATCATCTCAGCACCTGCAAAGGGTGACTTAAAGACGGTGGTGCTAGGTGTCAACGACGACATTCTGACGGACGACGATCGTATTGTGAGCAATGCCTCTTGCACCACCAACTGTTTGGCTCCGATGGCCAAGGTGTTGAATGACACATTCGGTTTGCAGACGGGGTACATTACCACCATTCATGCATATACGGCTGACCAGAGGCTTCAAGACGCACCGCACAAAGATTTACGTCGTGCTCGGGCTGCGGCTTTAAGCATGATCCCAACTTCCACAGGAGCAGCAAAAGCTGTTGGACTCGTGCTTCCCGAATTGGCAGGGAAGTTAGATGGGATGGCTGTGCGCGTTCCAACACCCACTGGATCGGTGACCGATTTGACCGCGACATTGAAAATGGAGGCAACATCTGAACAGGTCAATGCCGCTTTGAAATCAGCTTCGGAAGGTGCCATGAAGGGCATCCTTCAGTATTGCGAGGACCCCATTGTCAGTGTAGATATTGTGGGTAATACTCACAGTTGCATCATCGATGCCGCGTTGACCAAATGCACTGGAAACCTGGTGAAGGTTTTTGGATGGTACGACAACGAAGCAGGCTACGCAACACGCGTGGTTGACTTGGCCGAACGCCTCGCTTAAAAGCAATACTGTGAACATTCTCATTGCCGACAGTGGTTCAACCAAGTGCGACTGGCTTGTCATCACAGAACAAGGACAGGAGCTTGGTGAGTTCCATACGATGGGATTCAATCCGTATTTCCACGATTCCAACCTTGTGGAAAGCGAAATGAAGGCCAATTCTCAAGCCATGAAGGTGGCTGAAAGCATTGACCGCGTCTATTTCTATGGTGCTGGATCCAGCTCCCCAGAGCTTTGTGAGGTCATTGCCGAGGGCCTTTCTCGGGTATTTCAGAAAGCGCGGATTCACGTCGGTCACGATTTGGACGGTGCAGCTTACAGCACACATACGGGAGAGCCTGCAGTGACCTGTATTCTTGGGACAGGAAGCAACAGCTGCATGTTTGACGGATTCAACGTTACAGAAGAGGTGCCAGCGCTGGCATACATTCTCGGTGATGAGGGGAGTGGATCATGGTTTGGAAAGAAACTGCTTTCTTCGTTTTTGTACAACAAACTGCCTCAAGTCATTCGTGAAGACTTCATTGAACAATATGGACTTGACAAGATGTCCATCACAAAGCGTGTATATCAAGAGCCCAACGCCAATGTGTTCCTCGCGAGCTTTATGACCTTCATCGGCCGCCACAAGAGCCATCCATTGGTCCAATCTTGGCTCGACGAAGGTTTTAAAGCATTTCTAGATGTGCATGTAGCTTGTTTTGAAGAAGCTCCTCGCATGCCAATACACTTCGTTGGTAGCGTGGCTTATCACTTCCAGGACGCACTAAACAAGGCGTGCAATGATCGAGGCTACCGCGTTGGCAACATCATCAAAAAGCCCATTGATGGCCTTGCGAAATATCATGTTGATTTCATTTTCAAGGCGGAAAAGCTGTAGTCGTAAAATCGTGTATGTAGGTGATGAGGCGTGTTAGGGCTGAACCTTCAATCGAACCAAGTGCTGTTGTCTGATCCCGGAGATCCGCCCAAGGCATTGGAGCCAACCCATGACTCGGGAAGGGCATTGTTCCAACCAGAACCTTTCCACTCCAAAGAACCGCCCCACCGTCAGCTTCATCAGTCCACCCGTCGGTATCACTGTATGCAACTACATCGGCTTGTGATCCATCTGGACGGATCAACCTTATCGTTTCTCCACTGTTGTGAAGATTCGAGCTGCCATGCCATGGGACGAGTTTGACAAACGGGCCCAAGATTTGACGGTATGTAGATGTGTCGTTTGCGGTGAGAAGGAAACCATTGGACTCGATGAATGTGCCGAGTGGGAAAGTGGCGTCAATGCCGTCGGCGAGTGCCCAGCCACTCAGATCTATGGCGAATGGATGGGGATTCATGAGTTCCACAAATTCGAAGTTGCTGTCTGATCCTTGCTGTACACTTGGATTGTAATGGATTTCTGAAATGATGGGATCATCCCATGCCGCCAATTCGCATGAGCTCCCGTAATCGGAAAGAAGAATGAGAAGATCATCGTTGTCGATGATTTGGTTGCCATTCAAGTCTGCGTAACACTGTCCCAACCCATAGGTTGCGAAGCTCCAATTGATTGTGGCGCAGGTGAGATAAAGTAAACTTCTCGCAGTCATCATGTTTTTGAAGGCAAGAAGCAAACGCCTCAGGTCAAAAACTCAGATGACTTGACGTACGCAAGTCTCCAATTGATCACTGCCAAACGAGAGATACCGGACAGTGGTCGCTGCCGTGTATTTCGTTGTGAATTGCGGGTAATGAAGTCAATTTCAGTGCCCTTTCGCTGACGAGCATGTAGTCGAGCCGCCAACCCACATTCTTTTCTCGGGCCCCTCCGCGATAACTCCACCAGGAGTATTTGACATCCTTCGGGTGTGCCTGTCGCCATGTGTCAACAAATCCAGCATCGAGTAACGCACTGAGGCCATCAATTTCTTGTTGTGTGTACCCTGGAGTCTTGTTGTAATTTGCTTTGGGGCGGGCCAGGTCGATGGGTGCGTGGGCTACATTGAGATCTCCACAACACACAACAGGCTTGTCGGAGTCCAGCTCCTTGAGGTAATCGCGGAAAGCCACGTCCCATTTTTCACGAAAAGGCAGACGTTTGAGTCCAGAGCTCGAGTTGGGTGTATACACGGTTACAAAATGGAAATGATCAAACTCGAGTCGAAGCACCCGACCTTCTTGATCCAACGCTTGTATGCCCAAACCTGCTTGGACACTTTGTGGGTGGCTCTTGGTAAGCACAGCGGTGCCTGAGTACCCTTTTTTGATGGCTGAGCTCGAATACACTTCATAGGAATCCCACCCAAACAGCGCCTCACGCACCTGTTCGTCTTGTGCTTTGGTTTCTTGCAACCCAATGACATCGGGAGCTAGGGCGTCGATTTGGTCAGTGAATCCCTTCTTCACAACAGCACGAAGGCCATTGACATTCCAGCTCATCAATCGCATGACGAGAAGAGAGCATCGGGACGTTGGGTCCAACAGGCGGACAATTCAAGGACTTCATCTAGCGAACCTTGAGCCAGAAGGGTGTCACCAGTTTGATACAAGTGATTCAAATACGCCTCTCCATTTTGAAATTCTGAGGATGGTTCCATATTCAAAAATTGAGACGCGTCAGGGCAGGGATGAATGTGCATTAACGTATAGCCAGAACTTTCGGGATCGAAACCTGCCACCACCATGCCTTCTACGTCGTGACCCAATTCTATGGGGACGGGGAGCCGCAAGAAAAAGGCACTCCAAGGCCCCATGTATCCCATGCTGAAGTAGGGATATAGCCAAGGCTTAGGACTCAATCCCAGGTCTTTTAATCCATCCATCAGCGTTTTGGTTGCTTGATGAATTTGGTGAGAGGTCGTGGTCTCGGGCTTGAAGTTTTCCAACTTGGCCCAACGTTTGTTAGACGTATAATGCTCCATCGGTCCCAGCTTGAGTTTGTAATCAAAGTCAGATTGCTGGTCGAGAATGTAGCCAGGGTAGAACCACTTTCGTCCTGTTCTTTTTCCGTATTCTATTTCTTTCAGGAGCGTGTATGTCCCGAGGCTAAACTTGCCATAGTCTTCGTCGTATAGGCCAAGCAAACTTGCCATACTTTGCTCGCCGAGATCAAAGTAGCTTACCGCAATCAAGCGGTCTCCTTCGTAGACACAAACCTCTCGAGTATCAAACACAGTTCCTTGAAAACCTGCGCTGAGATACTCTGTTAAGGTGTTGTGAATGAAGCCTTTAAATCTCGCTTTGTGTTGTGCGTACAACGCTTCTTTGTTCGCATTTGGTTGAGCATGACCATAGGTGACGGTAAAACGAGATTCAACGCGGCGCATGATTTTACGCTGGCGGTTCGTGGGTTCGTGGTTCTCAAGATTCATTCGAATGTTGACCACACTGAAAAGCCTTTCGTCTATGCACAACAGATCCATCTTGTACAACATCACAGACCCACGGAACCAGCCAGAGGCCAGGTACTGGTCGTACCTAGAGCGGGATAAGCTTCGTGGAAAGTGAGTCTGGACAAGCATGCCATGCGAAGTTATGCGTTCGTAGCTCACAGCCAACGCTGCACGGTACGAGCGACAAAAAGACTAAATCTGTTGAATGGGGGAAAGGTCAAGGGCAAGACATTGAATCTCGAAGTTTGTCTCAGAACAGACCTCATATTGGAAAATTCTTCAAAGCCATCGATGCCCCCCATTCGCCCCATTCCACTCGTTTGTATGCCGCCGAAAGGGAGATTGGGCGTCGCTACTTGAAGAACGACTTCGTTGATTCCAGTTGTGCCGGAGGGCATGCTTTGCATCCATTTGGCAATTTGCGATTTCTGATTCGAAAAGAAGTACATGGCCAATGGATGAGGGCAGGCATTGACGATGTCTTGGATCTCGGTTGATTTGCGCCAAGAGATGATGGGCAGAACGGGCCCAAAGATTTCTTCGTTCATCACTTTCATATCTACACTGACATTCTGCAAAATGGTTGGTGCAATTCGACGGGTCTGCGCATCCCAAATGCCACCGTGTGCGAGGGTTGCACCCTTGGCTAAGGCATCTTCAATGAGCCCGACGACGCGTTGAAAGTGGTATTCGTTCACCATTTGAGATCGCTGTTTGGAGTGCAATTGAGAGACTTCGTCAGGACCGTACATCTCCGCAAAACGGTCTTTCACGCCTTGAATAAAGTCTTGCGTGATGGATTCCTCAACAAGTGCATAGTCAGGTGCAATGCAGACCTGGCCGTTGTTGAGGCATTTGCCCCATGCCAAGCGACGGCTTGCATCTGAAAGGTTGGCTGTCGAGTCTACCACAGCGGGACTTTTGCCCCCCAGCTCCAACGTGATAGAGGCGAGATTTTCCGCGGCGGCTTTCATGACTTTTTTACCATTGTCGGTTCCGCCAGTGAAACAGATGTGATGAAAGGGGAGAGTCGTTAGAAATGCGCTGACCTCTGGGCCACCAATTACAACAGCCGCACGGTCTTGCGTTAGGGCTTGCGAAACAATGGCAGCAAGTACTTTGGACGTCTCAGGAGTATTTTCTGAGGGCTTAATGATGACGCGATTTCCCGCAGCAAGTGCACTTACCAAAGGTCGAAGTGTCAAAATCACGGGAAAGTTCCAAGGCGAAATCATGAGTACATGCCCTTTTGGGTTGGCCTCGACATATGCCTGAGTTCCAATCATGGCAAGCGACGTTGCCGCTGGACGAGGTGCCATCCAACCGCGCAGGTGGCGGAGCGCATACTTGATCTCCTTTTTTAGAGGATAAATCTCATGAAGGTGGACTTCTTCACGCGGTTTCCCCAAATCGGCAAACAGTGCTTCGATAAGTGCTTGTTCATGATGAAGTACGGCATCCCAAAGTTTTCTTAGATGTCCGCGACGTTCCGATGCTGGGGCAACTGAAGCAAGTGCTTCGCGTTGTTCGTCAAAAAGGGATTGTACATGTTCCATGAAGCGTGGTGCCAAAAATAAGGTGCCTTCATCGCTGGTTGCAGGTGATTCCTTTTACGTCAAGGCGTCCCAGAGTTTCAAGACCTGAGGTAGGAGTGCAACGTTTCGGTTGTTTAGGATGACGTGGTCGGCATGCGCCACGCGTTGAGCTTCGTTCCATTGTTTGTCAATGCGCGCTTGAATTTCTGATTGTGATGGGACAGGTGTGCCCTGAATAATGGCACGACTTTGAGCACGTTCAATGCGCAATGACTCCTGAGCCTCAACGGTAATTGTAACGTCGCACGTGGCATCACTTTTCGATTCAAATAAAATCGCCGTTTCTCGAATGATCAATCGAGGGGCATGATTTTGGTTGATGAGCCATTCTTGAAACTTCTTCGAAACTCTGGGGTGTACCTGAGATTGAAGCCATGCCAATTCTTGAGCACTTTTAAAAATGATGTTCGAGAGTGCCATGCGATCGACGTCAATCATGTTCCCACCCTTGTCTGTGATTGCCATTTCTTCGCCCCAGCGTTGAAGGATCGATTGTTGCAAACTTGAGTCTGTTTGGTACAACCTTTTCGCTGCAGTGTCGGCATCCCAAACCAAAGCGCCGAGACAACCAAACATGCGGGCTACCAAACTCTTCCCTGCGGCTAGTCCTCCAGTCAGTCCAACAATGACGTGCCTCGGGTTTGAATCCGGCGGTGAAAATGACGTGTGAAGAACCTCAGTCATGATACAAAGGTGCACCTTCTTCACACGTTACCCACAAGGAAGTCCAAAGTAGGTCTCTCTTGCTGACTTTTGTAGCATGGCCCATCTTCTTGCTCCTTCTTTGTTGGCTGCCGACTTTGCCAACCTTCAACGTGATGTTGAAATGGTCAACGCTTCTGCAGCGCATTGGTTTCATCTCGATGTGATGGACGGTGTGTTTGTTCCCAACATCAGCTTTGGCATGCCCGTGATGGAGGCCATTGCGAGACATGCCCAAAAGCCTCTCGATGTGCACTTGATGATTGTTGACCCAGATCGTTACATCCACACTTTCGCGAAACTCGGTGCAAATGTGTTGACAGTGCATGAGGAAGCGTGCAACCACTTGCATCGCACGTTGGCAGCGATACGTGATGCGGGCATGAAGGCAGGGGTGGCTCTCAATCCGCATACGCCCGTTGAGGCCATTCGAGATGTGGCGCAAGATTTGGACTTGGTGTGCTTGATGAGCGTCAATCCTGGATTTGGTGGGCAATCATTCATTCAAAGGACATTTGCAAAGACGAAGGCTCTTCGAACCTTGCTTGATGAGGAAGGGGCGAAGGACGTGCTTATTGAAATCGATGGTGGAGTGGGAACAGGGAATGCGCAAGATTTGGTCCAAGCTGGAGCCGATGTTTTGGTGGCAGGGTCCTCTGTCTTTAGGGCGGATGACCCGATGGAGGCTGCCCAATCGTTGGCTCAGTTTTAATCTGACGCAGCGTGATGCGGACGGGGCTCTTCGGCATCGCGGCCACACGTCGTGTTACGTTGGGTGGCAGTGCGCTTTGTGTGGGCGGGGATGGATTTCATCTGGCGTTGGCCATGGATGAACCGCGCCACGCTGTCCAAAAAGCCTCACTTCACGTCCATGCTGATTGTGTTTTTGGTGCACATGGCGTTTGGTTGAATGCGAAAAACAGGGAATGGGATGATCTCCGGCATCGGCAAGCTTTGGCAAGTGCACTGTCTTCCAAGGATTCGTTCGCTGAGGTCGAAGGGCCGTTGCACGGTGTTTACGGCAATTGTCTAACTCAAACTTTGATGCTTCACGGCGACTTCGCGCGTCAACACCCATTGTTTTGGACGGAATGTGACTGGGGGATTCTGTTTGCGTATAGCATGAGCAAGCTGGTCTCGCTTATGGGCAGTTTGAATGTATCCGCTTTACCCGATCAAGATGGGGCATCTTTGTTGTTGACATACGGCAGCATACTCGGGGATGGTACGCTCATTCGCGGTGTAAAAAAATTGATGCCTGGTCACACATTGACATGGACCCCGAAGGAAGTTGCGGTGGAAGAGCGGTTGCCCTTGAGAGAGATCAGTCGTGACGTGTCAAGCTTAGCTCAATCCACAGATTTACTCGACGATGTTTTTCTCGAGTCAGTATCACAAATGGTGGCGGTCAATAAGCACGGGAAATTCAATCAATACAATTTGTTAAGCGGGGGATTGGATTCTCGACTTGTGACCATGGCCACCTCGCGAATGTGCGACGCATCCACAGTTTCAACCTTTTGCTTTTCGAGGCGAGGATCTCTTGACGAGTCAATCAGTGCTTCATTGGCCCTCGCTCATGGCTGGCGCCACCACTGTCATGACTTGGGCCAAGGTGAGTACATGATGCACACTGAAACAGTCCTAGATTATGATGGGTGTGTGAATTACCTCGCAAGTGCGCATCATCGTCGTGCTTTGGTCACGGAAAATCTTCCGAAGATGGGGATGTTGGCATCGGGCCAAGGCGCCAATGTCTTGCTCACGGACAAACATCGATGGGCATCCAATGGAGAACGGGTTTTGCGCTCAATGGAGCTATACAACTCCATCCGCGGAGTGAGTCAAGATGCAGCGAGTCAAGCGTGGCAAGCCAACCCTGGGATTCAGCGGTTTAAGTTGGTAAACCGAGGGTTTCTGTACACAAATTCAGGGGCTTACAGTACGTCACCTTTTGGTGTGTTGTGGTCTCCATTCACCTCTGGGAAATTCGTACGAACTGCGCTGAGATTGGATACCAAAATCGTGGATGGACAGTTGGCTTACCTGACTTGGTTGCAAAAAAGGTTCCCCGAAGCAACGGAGCACATATGGGAACGTTACAACACATTTCCAGTTTTAGGAAGGCGCCTGCGACGTGCCCAAGCGCAGGCACTGTGGCGATCGCGGATTCTGCGCTTTTTGCCAGTTCGAGATGATGCTTCGATGTCACCGATTGACATGTGGTTAGATTCATCCGAAGAAATTCAGCACTTTTACCGCTACACTTTTCATCAACATTCTTCGTTACTTCAGCATTACCCAGAATTGGAAGAAACTGTGGCAAGAGATTTTTCTGCGATGAACGCCATGAACAAGGCGTCAGTATTGACATTGTTGTTGGCGACCAAAGCTTGGTTTGACTCGTGAATTCGATGAGCTACGTCAAGGCTTTTTTGCAGCGTCATGGCCATTTGATGATGGCCGCGAACGTGGCCACGAAGCTCCTTGGCTTTGGAGCAGTCATTTTTGTCACTCGATGTACGACTGAGGAGGACTATGGAGCTTATTCGTACGCCATGAATCTCGTTGGTGCCGTGGTGCCATTCATGGGGTTGGGCGCCTACCAAGCGTTTCTGCGATATGCGTCTGATGCGTCAGGACAGAGGGCCAAGAAAGAGTTGTTTGCGTATGCTTTTTCTCGCGGTGTCTTGGCATCGTTGATGCTGATTGGGGTGCTGCAATTGCTCGCTTCTGCGCTGTGCGTTGCGATACCGGAAAGCATTGCGTCGTTCAGAATTGTCTCGTTTGTGGTGCTGACGACATTGGTTATGGAGTATGTCAAGAGTTACGCCCGAGCATTGCACTTGAATCACATCTCGGCCCGAATCGACATCACATATGCGATTGTGCTGCTTGCCGCAACAGTTGGAATGACAATGGGCATCGGAATCTTGGGATATGCGATTGCGGTCGTTGCAGCACCGGTTTTTGCTTCGAGTTGGTACGCAATAAAAATGGGCTTGATGCATTGGAGTTGGAAAACCCTTGGCCCGGGTTTTACAGGATTTTGGTCCTATGGGTTGTTCACCACAATGGGCGCGTTGTTGGCGCAGTTGTTTTTCTCTGTCGACATATTTCTCATTGGTCACTTGGTGGGGGAGAAGGCCTCTTCAGTCGCCGTTTATCGAGTGGCTTTGCTCATTCCAATGGCAACATCAGTTTTGCCCATCTCTGTTGCTGCAACTGATTTTGTGATGAACTCGGCTCGAAAAAGAAACCCGTGTGCCCTGAGGAATTACATGGTTGGATATTGGAAAACATTTGGCGTTTTGTCTGTGCTTTCGCTAGGAGCTCTGTGGTGGATGGCGCCATGGCTTTTGGCTGTATTTGGACCGTCATACGCCGAAGGCTCATCTGTGATGCGTTTGTTCCTCGTCGGATCTTTGGGAGCGCATCTTTTACGTGTGCCCTATGGTCATTTGTTGTCAGCTGTCGGCAGGGCTGACTTAAACACCTATGTCAATGGAGCAGTCTTTTTGGCCACTATACCTATGTGCTTTTGGGCCATTCCCCAATGGGGGATCATGGGTGCAGCTGGTGTCATGGCAGCCATGCTTTGGGTGTCTGGCGGGATGTACGCGCTTGTGTTTGAGATTCACCTCAGAGGTCAGAGGCAAGATTGACCCACAAAGGTCAAAAGCATGAGTAAATCCGGTATGCCCACAGAACTGTCTCCATTCAGGTCTGCGGCGCACGATCCCAAGCAGCTGAATTCCGAGAGCAGAATGAGTATGTCGGATGAGCCGATGTGTCCATTCAGGTCATAATCACCCGGGATTGATTCTAATTCAATGTGATGCAACACGGAACACGTTGTGACGCCATTCCAAGTGGCGTACATGACGAGATTGCCCATGGACTGTTCCCAAATGAAATTGTCCGCGACATTCAAAGCTTCCCCTGTTTCATCCTGCCAATGCACTTCAAAAGGTGCGAGAACGTTGACACTCAAATCAAGAGGCACCAAGTTCCCACATACTACATGATTAAATTCTGGTTGTACACAAGGGGATTGCCCTTCAATAAGCAGATGTTGCTCCATCGCAGTTATACCATGGTCCGCGGCGATAAATCGTTCCACAAGCCCAGAGGGCCAATGCACGGCGACTTCTTCTACGCTTTGATTTTTTAGTCCAAATAACTCAACTTCATTTTCTTGACTCAGATAATTTTCGCCTGCGTGGACAATTCTCGATTGAACGAGATCAGGGGTAATCACGTCGATGCGACTCCCAATGGCTGGGCGATTGCTTAGCGTCCCTTGGAGCGCGATGCCAACGCTTTCGTGGTCATTGTTAAAACCACCATTCATCCAAATGCGGGTGGCATGGTTTCCAACGTTGTGCATGACAAAGTCAATCCACCCGTTTTGGTCAAAATCCGCAGCAGCGACTACATGAGCATTGAGATAATCCGTGTCATAGATTTCCGAGCCAAATGCTTCGAATGAAAAAGAGGTTTGAGCCCCTTGATTTTCATAAAGATGATTTTCCCCGTAAGGACTGAGGAAATCATGTTCAGCAACGAACAAATCAAGGTCAGTATCGTTGTCAACATCCATCCACAGTGCACCCCAACAGAAACGGTCGATGTCAAGGCCATGCGGTTCGGAGAGTTCTTCAAATGTCTGATCTTGTTTCTGAACGAGCAGTTTGGAGCCAAGCCCATCACCACCGAATTGCGTGTTGGTGTGAAAAAGATCTTGACGTCCGTCTTGGTTCATGTCACCCAAAGAGGCAGACATACAATCCATGACCAGATTCATATTCAAGGAATCGGCGACATCCAAAAAGGTCCCATTGCCCTGATTTTGAAAGAGCGCATTGGCACCGGATTTGTCGTTAATGACGAGGAGGTCTTGCCATCCATCCTCATTTAAGTCCCACCACAAGCTTTGAAAGCTCAATCTCAAGTGAACATCAATGCCAGCAGACGCACTGACATCGGTAAAAGCCAAATTGCCGTCATTGCGCATAAGCGCATTCCGATCTCTTGGGCTCTCAGTCATTGGATATTCGAGATAGCGACACAGATGTAAATCAAGATCGCCATCGTTGTCCATATCCCCGAAGGAGACTCCAGCTGCTTCTGTCAAATCTTGCGGAAGATTGGAGGCTGATGTAACGTCAGTAAATGACATGTTGCCGTCATTGCGCAGAAGTCCGCATTTGCCGCTTGATTCTTGTATGAATAAGTCGTCATCACCGTCATTGTCGAGATCAATCCAGATGACTGCTTTGACTTCACTGCCCATGTTCCAAGGCAGACCAATCATGTCAAATCCTGTGCCTTCGTTGTTTACGAATGTCCTGAGTGAGCCTGAGGTATTGCCAAGGGTAATGTCGGGCCATCCATCGTCATTCCAATCTGCAGTGCTGATCGCGGCGCCATAATGTCCATTCCAATTTTGTTGCACAATTCCCCACGCCGGGGCCATGTTGTGAAAAATTTGGGCAAAACATGACGAACTGCAAGACGCAGCAAATAAAAAAGTCGAGATGAAAAAGCGATGTTGAAACATGGCTAAACCCTTAAGGCTTAGACAAGTTAAGGATTCAATTCGACAGTCAAGTCTTTTTCGGACAGCAATTGATGAATGGGTGCGAGTTCATCATAGCTCCCGCTTTTTACGTTGCATTTGCCGTTGAAGTGCACAATCATGGCGCATTGTTCCGCCTGCAGGGCGTCGTGACCACAATTTGCTACAAGGCAGTCTATGACGTGATCAAAGGTGTTGTGATTGTCGTTGAACAAGACAATGTGCCAGTCGTCGTCCAGTGCGACGTCGGTTAAGACATCTTCTTGGGTCTCAGTGTTGGAGCAACGTGTAAGTTTCATCGAATCAAAGACTTCGTGGCACAAAGATAGCAGGTCATGCTTGCATCAAAGGTTCTGATGCCCCGAGTTGCCAGATATCGAACTTGAACGGCACTGTGGTGTTCCTATGATATCCACAAGCTCATGAAAAAGAACTCTATCCTCATCGTAGGCCTTGGCATCCCCAGCGAATTGACTGATGTGCTCCTGCGCGAAGGCTGCGACATCCTTCGCTCTGAAACACCACTTCAAGCCGCATTGGTGCTTCTTCGGGGTGATGCTCAAGCCGTACTCACAGTCGGAGATTTAGGCGAAGAATGGTCGGAATTGACAGATGTCGCCCTAGCCATGGGAAAACTTGTGGCAGTCGAAAGCATGGTTACCGTACCAGCGATGGCATCCGTCCCGAGCAAAGGAAAGGGCAGCGGCAACGGCAACGGCAATGGCAACGGCAATGTAGGAGGTTTTGACAGCGCAGAAATCGTTGACAACGAACCATCTGGCCTGAGTGTGTCCGAGGTTATGGCGTTGATTCACCGCCGTGTTTCCGAACCTACTCCGAGTGTCAACCACATTTACACGAAGGTGGGAAACAAATTGCGTAAAGTTCTCCTTGACGACATTTTGTACATCGAAGTTGAGGGAAAGTACAGTGCACTCCAAGTCCGTGACCGCAAGTACAATGTAAAAGCATCACTCAAAGACTTGTTGCAAAAGCTTCCCACCAACAGATTTGTTAGAGTTTCTCGAAACTTTGTCGTGAATCTTAGCCGAATCCAACACATTGATACATTCCAGTATACGGTAAGGGTTGGAGAGATGGAAATCCCAATCAGCCGGACTTACAAAGAGGAGTTAATGCGCCACATCCACCTGATCTGAGTCTCGAATTGTGGGACTTTTATGAAGGTGCTAAAAGTTGTGACCAACATGCCGTAGAACTCTGTGTTCATGCGGTGCCTCAACTGTCGTTCCATCTTGTATCATTTGCCAACCATCGGCATTCCATTTGAGAATCCACCGACCTGAGTTGGAAGGCCACGTAACGACATCGCCGTCGAAAAGCCACTTGTTGTTCACGTCCTTGCTATCGAAGCACCGGTCTTTCATGTTGTAGTCTAGCCGTTCGCCTCTCCACCAAAAACCATCGGAGCTGCTCCACACACGCCCACCTATGTGTCGCTCGTAACCCACGATTTGGTGACCGATTCTGAGGCGCCAACGAACTTCATGTGGAGTGCTCATTAAGTGAAAGTGCGCCGTAATTTTGGAACATGGATGCAGCGAAACCCAACAAGGTTGGCGAGGGGGATGAAAAAGGCCCTGCAAGTCGCCATTTTATTCAGCATATCATAGATGCTGATAGGGAGTCGGGTTTGCACGATGGCCGAGTTCATACTCGATTTCCGCCTGAACCAAACGGTTTTCTTCATATCGGACATGCGAAAGCCATTGCCGTGAATTTTGGCCTTGCTGAAGAATACAAAGGGGTTGTCAATCTTCGGTTTGACGATACAAATCCTGTCAAAGAAGAGACGAAATATGTCAATGCCATTCGCCGTGACATCGAATGGCTCGGGTTTGAGTGGAATGGTGGCGAACACTACACCAGCGATCACTTCGAGACCCTGTTTGAATATGCCGTGAAATTGATTGAGCAAGACAAGGCGTACGTGGATGAGCAGAAAGCAGAGGACATTGCCAGTCAAAAAGGCACGCCAACCACTGCAGGTAGCTCGAGTCCCTTCCGTGACCGACCAGTCTCAGATAACCTGCGCTTGTTCAGAGAAATGAGAGAAGGTTTGCATGGAGAAGGAAGCATGGTTTTGAGGGCGAAGATTGACATGGCGCATTCCAACATGCATATGCGCGATCCCTTGATGTATCGCATCAAATTTGCCCATCACCACCGCACGGGTGATGCATGGTGCATTTATCCGATGTACGATTTCGCTCATGGCCAGTCCGACAGCATAGAGGGAATCACACATAGCCTTTGCTCTCTGGAATTCGAAAATCACAGGCCCTTGTACGATTGGTACATCCAACAGCTAGGGATATTTCCATCCAAGCAAAGAGAGTTTGCGAGATTGAATTTGAACTTCACAATCATGTCCAAGCGCAAGTTGCTTCGCTTGGTGGAGGAGGGTGTGGTAGATGGATGGGATGACCCGCGTATGCCCACAATCAGTGGCTTACGTAGACGCGGGTACTCGGCTGAAAGCATTCGAGAATTTTGTGACCGTGTGGGTGTGGCCAAACGCAACAATGTCATCGATGTAAGCCTACTTGAATTTGCGCTTCGCAATCACCTGAACGCCTCTGCCATGCGCGCGATGGCCGTTTTACGTCCCGTCAAAGTTGTGGTGACAAACTACCCTGATGGTCAATTGGAGTGGTTGCCAACTGAAAACAATCCAGAAGATTCGAGTTCTGGAACTCGCCAATTGCCATTCGGTAGAGAAATTTTTATTGAGTCAGATGACTTCAAGGTTGAGGGGGTGAATAAGAAGTGGTTTCGTTTGGCACCTGGTCGCTCAGTGCGTTTGAAATCGGCCTACATCATCACGTACGTTGACCACATGGAGGATACGGATGGCAATGTGACTGAGATTCATGTGGAGTACCACCCTAACAGCAAAAGCGGTTCTGATACGAGTGGAATTAAGGCCAAAGGAACTCTTCATTGGGTGGAATGCCAGCATGCAGTCGATGCTGAGGTCCGGCTGTATGACCGCTTGTTTTTAGATGAAAATCCCGATGGCCACAAGGACAAAGATTTCATGGATTTTGTGAATCCAAAATCTCTCGAAGTTTTGAAAAATTGCAAGTTGGAGCCTTCCTTAACAGAGGCCAAGGTTGGACAGCCATGGCAATTCACTCGGTTGGGTTATTTCACTTTGGACTCCAAGTTGACCCAAAACGACGAGTTGGTATTCAATCGAGCAGTGACCCTCAAAGACGGTTGGAAAGGGTGAGTCCCATCTCTTGACCAAGACGCAGCATGAGTTGTTTGGCCTCGATGGGGTCATTTCGGATTTCACCATCCAAAATGGCTTCTTTGATGGCGTTTTTGATGTCTCCAACAGGTCGTGAAGGTGGGATTCCAAAAGTCTCCATGATTTCTTCGCCAGAGACTGGTGGTTGGAAATTTCGGATGTTGTCTTTTTCCTCCACTTCCTTGAGTTTGCTTACAACGACTTCATAGTTGCGCAGGTAACGCTCGACTTTGGCTTCATTCTTAGATGTAATATCCGCTCGACACAAAATCATCAAATCGTCGATGTCATCGCCAGCCTCAAACAGAAGTCGGCGAATGGCGCTGTCTGTCACCACGTCTTTGGTCAGGGCGATGGGACGCAGATGCAGCAAGACTAGTTTTTGGATGTACTTCATTTTGGCATCCATTGGCAACTTCAGCCTGGCAAATATTTTTGGAATCATCCGTGCACCCCGGTCTTCATGACCATGGAACGTCCACCCCGAACGCGCATCGAATCTCTTGGTGGGAGGCTTGGCAATGTCGTGCATGATGGCAGCCCACCTGAGCCAAAGTGAATCACTTTGCTCAGCAACATTGTCAAGGACTTCCAAGGTGTGGTAAAAGTTGTCTTTGTGACCCACACCTTTGCGCCATTCAACCCCTTGTAATGCAACCATTTCTGGAAAAAATTGATGCAGGAGTTTGGTTTTGAAAAGCAACTTGAATCCACGCGAGGGCCTAGGTGATAGGATGATTTTATTGAGTTCAGTATGAATGCGTTCCGCAGAGATGATTTCAAGTCTTTGGGAATTGCGACGGATGGCTGTTAAACTGCTTTCTTCGATTCGGAAGCCCAGTTGGGAAGCAAATCGCACAGCGCGCATCATGCGAAGAGGGTCGTCGCTGTAAGTAATGTCTGGATCCAGAGGAGTACGAATCCATTTTCTGTCCAAATCATCCAATCCTCCAAAGGGATCGATCAACTTGCCAAATGAATGCGAATTCAAGCTGATGGCCATGGCATTGATGGTGAAGTCACGCCGATTTTGGTCGTCCTCCAGTGTGCCATCCTCCACAACAGGTTTCCGACTCGATCGGGTGTAGCTTTCTTTTCTCGCGCCTACAAATTCGATTTCGTAGTCGCGCGCTTTGAACATGGCTGTGCCAAAATTTTTGAAGACTTGGACCTGTTTGATTCCCATGCGCTTCGCTGTATCCCTCGCCAATTCAATGCCACTTCCTTCAGTGACGATGTCAATGTCTTTGCAAGGCCTATCGAGCATCAAGTCTCGCACGAAACCCCCGATGACGAAGGCGCGTTGTTTGCGTTCATCGGCAAGTTCTCCAATGCGTTTGAAAACAGGATGAGTGAGGTGCGAGGCCAGATTCATAATAGCGTTACGGCAAATGTAAGCCAGTCACTTATCGACGTATGAATGAGAATCTTCCCGCATGATCGAAAGCCACCATCATGGATGCGCGCCCATCTTTGTTCTTTTCGTTTTGGCGATGGTTGCTGATGTGGTTGGCACCATCCTTGACTAATAAGGAGACGTTTTTAAATTCGGTGGGTGTGGGATGTCCCGTCATGTTGGCGCTGGTGGAGGCAATGGGCTTTCTTAGACCGCGGATCACATATGCTGTATAGGGGTCTCGAATGCATCGAATTGCAAGGCTGCCCCCGGGGCCTAAAAGAAAAGGGGAGACGCCCCGACCCTCGGGATAAACAATCGTCGTCGGACGGTCGGAGTACGCCATCAAGTCCCATGCGGCCTCAGGTGGATTTGGAACCAATTCCTCCACATGTCCTTCGTCAGCGACGAGAACGAGCATAGGTTGTTCAGGGGGTCTCGCTTTGAGTTGGTTCAAGCGTTGGACAGCGTCGTCATTTGTTGCATCGCACGCCAATCCCCAAACGGTATCTGTGGCGTGAAGCAAAATGCCACCTTCCCTCAAAACGCGAACAGCTTGACGCGCGTCGTCGTGCCAGGGTTCTGGAGTACGCTTGTTGGCAGTCATTTAGTGGCAGTTGGCTTCGAGCCAAGATTCAACGGCATGAAAAACACGGTCGTGCGGATCTTTTTCAGCACTTCCTTGAAAATGTTTGCCCGTTACTTTTTCAAAGAGCTCCACGTAACGTGCGGTGACTGTTTCGAGGAAAGCATCATCCATATGGGGAGGTTCTTGCCCCTTTTTTCCCATGAAACCGTGTTCCATCAGCCATTCTCGGACAAATTCTTTGCTGAGCTGTTTCTGAGGTTCTCCTGCAATTTGACGTTCCTCGTAGCCTTCTGCATAGAAGTATCGAGAGCTGTCAGGAGTGTGGATTTCATCAATGAGTGTCAGCACACCCTCACGAAGACCAAACTCGTATTTCGTATCGACCAGAATGAGTCCTTGTTCTGCTGCCATTTCCGTTCCTCTGCGAAACAATTCTCGGGTTACCCGTTCCAATTCAGACCACAATTGAGGTGTGACCATGCCACGAGATAGAATTTCCGAAGGGGCAATGTCTTCGTCATGGCCTTCCTCCGCTTTGGTGGCGGGAGTAATGATGGGCTCAGGAAATCGATCGTGCTCTTTCATTCCGTCGGGCATGGGAGCTCCACAAAGCAAGCGATGGCCAGCGCTATACTGCCGCCAAGCATGTCCTGTGAGATAACCTCGAATGACCATTTCCAAACGAATGGGCTCGCAGCGGTGACCAATGGTGACATTGGGATCAGGTGTTGCGATGTGCCAGGTGGGGACCAAATCTTTGACAGCATTCAAAAAGTGAGAAGCCACACCATTCAACACCTGTCCTTTAAAAGGTATGCCGCGGGGCATGACTACGTCGAAAGCGCTGATGCGATCGGAAACCACAGCCACCATCAAATCCTCGCCAATCGTGTACATGTCACGGACTTTTCCGTGGTAGGATTTAGTCTGCCCAGTAAATTGAAAATCAGTATGTAAAATTGATTTCATTTGTGTATTTATTCAGCATTTGTTGGACCGCTTGAATGGCGCGACTCGCGGACTGCTTGCTTGGCTTGTCGACGCATTTCTGCTTCCTCTGCTCGTTTGGTGTCGTCGGCATCAAAACGATCGACAATGGAGGTCACAAGTCGATGTCGGATGATGTCCATGCCAGTCAGTCGAATGGTGGATATGCCTTCTACGTCGTCCAAAATCCGGAGCGCATCTAGCAGTCCAGATCGTTGATTTCGCGGAAGATCTACCTGTGAACCATCTCCGGTAATCACAAATTTGGCATCTCGACCCATTCGGGTCAGAAACATGCGCATCTGTGCGGTTGTGGCATTTTGTGCTTCATCTAAAATGACAAACGCTTTGTCGAGGGTGCGGCCGCGCATGAAAGCGAGCGGCGCAACTTCAATTACACCTTTTTCCATGTGATCGGCCACGCGTTCGTAGGGCAACATGTCTGTCAATGCATCGTACAGGGGTTGGAGATAGGGGTCGAGCTTTTCTTTCAAATCTCCTGGAAGAAATCCGAGGTTTTCACCCGCCTCTACAGCCGGACGTGTCAAGATGATCTTTTTGACTCGTCGGTCTTTCAATGCAGCCACGGCCATCGCAACTGCGGTGTAGGTCTTTCCCGATCCTGCAGGCCCGACTGCAAATACCATGTCATGGTCCAGAATGGCCTCTACAAGGCGTCTTTGATTCGGCGTTCGCGCAGTGACTTTTAATCCTCCAGGTCCATGCACAATGACATCACCTTGCGACGCGCTCTGAAGGAGGGAGGCCTCATCGCTTTTGGTCAGTCTCTCAATGTCGTCTTCACCGATGTTGTTGAATCTGTCAATGTGCCAAATGACCATTCGCATGACTTCCTCAAAGCGTCCGAGATCTTCTCGGTCGCCCATGGCCTTAATTTCTGTGCCTCGAGCAACGATGCGTAATTTGGGAAAATGGGTCTTCAGCGCACGTAAGTTGGCGTTTTCTTGACCTAAAAAGGTCATGAGATCGAGGCCCTCGAGCGAAAGAATGGTTTCATGCATGTGGATGACAAAAGTAGCTTCCTCACCTTTGCATTCGTGACACCCATCACCCTCATTAGCGATTTCGGTTCGGACAGTGTGTATGTCGGCCTCCTGAAGGGCAGTATCCTCAAGCGAATGCCTGAGGTTCAAATCGTTGATTTGACGCACAGTATCAGACAATTTGACCCCGTTCATGGCGCATTTGTTCTTCGTGCAGCAATGGATGTCTTTCCCAAGGGAACAGTGCATTTGATTGCCATCAATGCCGTTGAAACTCCGGACCATCCGCACCGCATTGTGAAAATGAATGGGCAATATTTTGTTGGGGCAGATACAGGTGTATTTCAGCTGATGGGCGCCAAAAAACCGGATGCTGTATACGATCTCTCGGGTGTCCAAACAGATGAGGACCTGCCGACATTTCCTGAGCGGTCCTTGTTTGTGTCGGCCGCGACTCATCTGGCCAAAGGTGGCATTCCCGAGATGTTGGGAAGACCAGCTTCTCTGGTCACCCAGGCGCAGAATGTGAGGCCCGTGGTCGAGGGAAATGCACTTGTAGGTCACGTTCGACACGTGGATGGACGAGGCAATTGCATTACGGACATTGACCGCAAATTGTTCAAGGATGCAGGTCGCGGAAGGCAATTCTTCATTGACATGCGTCGCGCGCGAAGCGACATTCGACGCATTTCGAGGACTTACACTGACGGGACGCCTGGAGAACCAGTTGCCGTATTCAACGCCATGGGGCTCTTGGAAATTGCCATTTGCATGGGAGGATCAAAGTCTGGATATGGCGGTGCCACGGACCTGTTGGGACTGAAATACGAGGACCCCGTTCGCATTGAGTTTGCATCTGTCACCAATTCATCCACGCTGGAGTTGTGATTGTCCGAATTGTTAGACTCACTCTTTTGCGGCATCAAGTCGCCGAGTTTGATGCACTTTTTGCAAAGCATCGTGAACAGATTCAAGCTCAACAAGGCTGTTTGGGTGTTGAATTGTTGACCGATTCCAAAAGACCTTTTGTCCGTGCAACGTTGAGTCGATGGGATTCGGAAGCGGATTTGAATGCCTACAGGTCTTCGGCTTTATTTGGCGTGATTTGGCCGGCCACCAAAGTCCTGTTTTCCGCTCCTCCACAGGTGTGGTCTTATGAGGTGGTGGAGGCTGGGTAAGGGCTATCTTTGCTTCTCGATTCATGCGTGCACTTGTTCTCAAAGAAATTCAGGGCTTTTTTAGCTCGCTTCTTGGCTACACCGTGGTCGCGGTGTTTCTACTTTTTACAAGTCTGTTTCTTTGGTTGTTTCCCGGCGGATGGAACATCCTAGATGGAGGGATGGCTTCAATGGAACCCTTCTTTGCAATGGCACCTTGGGTGTTGATGTTTTTGATTCCGGCAATCACCATGCGTTCGTTTGCGGAAGAACACCGAGCCGGAACTTTGGAGCTGGTATTGACGAGACCGCTGACGGAAGGTCAAGTTGTTCTTGCCAAATTTTTGGGGGCGTGGGCCGTGGCCATAGCTGCTTTGGTTCCCACATTGTCCTACGTTCTCGTTGTGGGGATGTTGGGACGCCCAGCTTGGAATTTGGACTTGGGCTCGGTTTGGGGGTCTTATCTGGGATTGTTCGTTTTTTCTGGTGCGCTCACCGGCATTGGCGTGGTGGCCTCCAGCTGTACCATGCAGCCATTGGTGGCTTTTTTATCTGCCATGTTGGCGTCCATTGTTGCGTACTTTGGTTTTGGAGCTCTCGCTGACTTTGCATGGCTCGGTGAGTGGGAGCACGCTTTTGTCCAGCTTGGCATGGAGTCTCATTTTGACGCCATGAGCCACGGCAGACTGGATTCGAGAGACGTGGTTTATTTCGCAGCGTGGATGGCGTCGTCGGTGCTCTTGTCGAGGTTTGTGTTGGCCTTGCGCAGAGGGCGCATCGTTCGTGAAGGGACTGCCTTGTTGCTTTCAACTGCTGTGGTCGTGGTGATGGTGGCTTTGAGTCAAATGGTCCAAGGTGCGGTGGACCTGACTGCAGAGAAACGCCACACGTTGGCAGATGGAACAGTTGCCTTGTTGGAGGGATTGCAAGATGACGTGATCGTGACTTGTTACCTCACAGGGGAGTTGCCTCAAGAATGGCGGCGTTTGGAAACAGAGGTCGAATCGTTGCTTCGTCGAATGTCGAGGGCAAGCGATGGTCGATTGGCTTTCCAATTTGTCGACATTTACGACATTGACGATGCACAGACCATAGGTCAAAACGAGCAGGCCTTGTTTGAGCGCGGGTTGAAATTCACTCGAATTGCATTCGAAGACAATGGCCGACAAGCCTTTCAGACCATCTGGCCCGGCGCGATGATTTCATATCGTGGGGAAGAGTACCCTGTTCAATTTTTTGGTAGCGATGTGCCTCAAGCTGACCAGGCCATGATTCAAGGTTCCGTCAATACACTTGAATTCAATTTGGCCTCGGGCATCCGAAACAGCACGGCGTTTGAGTCCAAAGCCATCGCCATCTTGGAAGGTCATGGTGAGCTTGAAGATCTCGCCATGGCAGACTTGGTTAAAACGCTAGAGGAAGACCATCTCGTTGCTCGAGTGGCCCTCGATGGCCGTCTGAACGTGCTTTCTGAAAAGCTTGATGGCATGCGTTATCGAACCAACCGTTACGACCTGCTCGTTGTGGCCAAGCCCGACAGTTTGTTTCCCGAAAAAGACAAAGTAATTCTGGATCAATTCCTCATGAACGGAGGCAGAATCCTTTGGATGGTTGATCCTGTGCTTACGGACTTAGATAGCCTGCGTGATGCCCAAGAAACATTTGGCGTTGAGAACGACTTGGGCTTGTACGAACAGCTGTTCAATTATGGCGTGCGTTTGAATCGAGATCTCATCATCGATCCTCAATGTGCACCCATCATGCTTGATGCTGGGCCCATGGGCAACCAGCGTAACATGCAGCTGTTCAACTGGTATTTCGCGCCCTTGTCTATGCCCCTAGGGACAGGTCATCCTATTACCAACAATTTGGATCCCATCCACTTTGATTTCGTGTCGTCCATGGATTTGGTCAACACTCAGGATGAGGTCAAATCCACAATGTTGCTTACCTCGAGTGAGCGGGCCAAGACATATCGGGTTCCAGTCCGAATCTCAAGTGGCATTGTCGATCTGGATCCAGGTTATTTTTCGGAGGGTAACACGCCCAATGTGGGTTTTGCTGCGTTGCTTGAAGGGTCGTTTACATCGCACTTTGCCCAAACTTTACCCAGCATTCTTCGTGATGATGCAGACTTTGCCTTTCGATCTTCAAGTGCACCCACTGCGATGGTCGTCATTTCAGATGGAGATGTTGCGAGGAACAAATTCCGATCAGATGGGAAAATTCTTCCTTTGGGGTACGATCGATATGCACGTCGTGTCGTCTACGACAACAAGGAATTTCTACTTAATACAATCAATTATCTGCTGCAAGAAGATGCCTTGATCAGCGTGCGTTCTCGGAGCATTGCACTTCGCCCTCTAGACGATGTGCGCATTCGCTTGGAGCGAAGTGGTTGGCAATTCGTGGCTGTGGGAATGCCATTGCTTCTCGTAATCCTTGTGGCAGGTGCTATACTTACAACGCGTCGACGGATGTTTGGTCGAGCGTGATAACTCCAAGAACTCATGCATTCTAATTTGCGCATCCTCTACGTTCTTATGGCCTTGACTGTATTGCTTGGTGGCGTGGTGTGGTTGAAGGGCGATGACGGGAGTTTGGATGGAATTGAAGGAACTGATTTTGGCATTGCTGATACCTCAAGGGTTGACAAAATCTTCATTGCCGACATGGATGGGGGTGAGGTCACCTTAACTCGGCCTGAGCGAGGGCGGCTTTGGGATCTAAACGGCAGGTACAAAGCCCGCGAAGATGCGGTCACCCTTCTTTTGAAGACGTTTCGACGGGCGGCAATTCAGGGCCCTGTGGCAGAAATGGCCAAGAACAATGTGGTGGGTTTGATTTCGGCTCGAGGTAAAAAAGTTGAGATATACCAGGGAGGTGACACACCTGTGAAGACGTGGTACGTGGGGACAGCCACGCCTAGCCACACAGGCACTTACATGGTCTTGGAGACGCCGAAAGGTCGTGGTGACGCGCCATACGTTGTTCATATGGAGGGGTTTACAGGATATCTCAGCACCCGCTTTTTTACTTCGGAAAGAGAATGGAGGCACACAGGAATCTTCAACTATCCCAAACGCTCGCTCGCTGCGGTGGAGGTGCGAGTTCCAGGAAGAAAGGAAGAGTCATACGCACTTTTGGCGAATGACAGCGGTACACTAGAATTGTTTGATTTGGAAGGTGAACCCCTGGTTTATCGGGATACATCGGGGATTCAGGACCATTTTTTGCGATTCAAAAAGGTTCACCTCGAAACGTACCGATCGAGACTTGAGGCTCGAGTAGAGGACAGTTTGAGGCAGGCTTCTCCAGCTTTTGAAATTGACGCCTTGGGACGAAGTGGTCGAAAATCAAAAATTGACATTCACTGGAAGCCAGTCGCAGGCCGTATGAACAACAGCGAATTATTTGACACGCACGATGCGGAGCAACTGTATGGGGTCACAGAGCAGGGGGAAGTGGTCTTGCTGCAAAGGTTTGTGTTTGATCCCTTGATTCGCTCACTTAGCGAGCTGCAGAAAGATCCAATTCCACCTGTTGCATCAGCTGGGTTGCCCATGCCGACCAACTGAGCCGTTTTTTGATTTGCTTAAACGCAGATTGGATGTCTGAGGGTTGGGCGAGCCAAGGTTTGGACATGGCTTCAGACAAGGCTTCAGGATGATTTGCAGGGACCAGTCTTCCGGTCAATTCAGGGACGATGGTGTGCGACAGGTCGCCCACGTCAGAGGCGATAACTTTTCTTTGGTGGTGTAAGGCCAAGGCGGTCACACCACTTTGAGAAGCGCGTAAGTAAGGCAGTACGACATTGTCAGCCGCGGCAAAGTAAACAGGGACGTCATGGTCATCGATGAATTCTGCGTGGATGTGAACCCTGTTTTCCAATCCAAATTTTGCGATGGCCTCAGCATAGGGCTTCCAAGAACCATAGCACTCCCCAGCCACCACCAAAACGTGATGTTGTGGCAATGTTGACATGGCCTCAAGAAGCACAGAAAGCCCTTTGTAAGGTCGAATCAATCCAAAAAAGAGGTGAACGTGGTCCTCGTCTGTTAAACCGAGTTTGCGTCGAGCCTCCTCTGGTCTGATCGAATTCGAATGATGATCGTATAAGGGGTGAAACAGTGTGTGCGGCCCCCATGCTTTGAGTGAATCACTCACGGGCTGGCTCAAAGTAAAAACACCATCTACAGTTTTCAAGAATCGTCCAGTCAATCGCCGATCCAAGACGCTCCCGTCGTGGGATGAATCGTTGTGCATGAGCGCATAAACCTTTTTTACGCCCCTGCGTTTGGCTTCTTGAGCTACACCTGTCAAGGCCGGTGCCAGAGCTCCGTGCCAAAACGGAAGCAGTACGACATCGCTTCGGTCAGCCAATTGCCTGCCTGTTGTTTTCCAGCTGAGCGGATTTAAGCTGTCCAGGGTCGCAGGCATGTTCACATCTTTGAGAGAAGCCCCTGGCTCGAATTGGGATGTGCCGGGAAAGACCATGGAGGGGTATTGACGTTTCCATGTCAGCTGGCAGACATCATGCCCCATCTCACATAGCGCGCTTGACATGGCAGCATTGAATTGTGCGATGCCGCCGCGGTAAGGAGGGAAGGTTGAAGCGATGCCCAAACGCATGCTGCAATTTGGGGCAAGAACAGTTCCGCACCAACCTATATTCGCCCTATGAATGCGTATTTGGTTGACGGCGTGCGCACGCCGATTGGTTCGTTCGGAGGCACATTGTCTCCAATTCGTACAGATGACTTGGCGGCTCATGCCCTGTCTTCATTGATGAATCGGCATCCCGAATTGGATGCCATGGCTGTGGGTGATGTGTTGATGGGCTGTGCCAACCAAGCTGGGGAGGACAACAGGAACGTGGCTCGAATGGCCAGTTTGCTCGCGGGCTTGCCACAAGAGGTTCCGGCAGAAACGGTCAATCGCCTCTGTGCATCGGGACTGGCTGCTTCTGTGCACGCCGCTCGCATGCTGCACTTGGAAGATGCCAACGTTGTGCTGGCAGGAGGTGTTGAGCACATGACTCGAGGTCCTTGGGTACTGAGCAAGGCGTCTAAGCCTTTTGGTCGGGATATGGAGTTGTACGACACCAGTTTTGGATGGCGTTTCATCAATCCACGTCTCGATGCTTTGTATGGCACGGAGGGCATGGGGCAAACAGCTGAAAACCTTGTGGAGTTGCATCAAATCAGCCGTGAAGATCAAGATGCCTTTGCTTATCGCAGTCAAATGAAGGCTGCCGCAGCTCAGCAGGAGGGACGTCTCTCCGAAGAAATTGTGGGATTGAGCATTCCAAGACGCAAGCAAGATCCGGTGTTGTTTGATCAGGATGAGTTCGTCAAACCCAATACCACACAGGAGGTGTTGTCCAATCTTCGTCCCGCCTTTAGAAAGGAGGGAGGGAGCGTGACCGCGGGCAACGCGAGTGGTCTAAACGACGGTGCGGCGGCCTTGTTGTTGGCCAATGAATTGGGGATGAAGGAGCAAGGCCTTGAGCCACTTGCACAAATTCGTGCTTCTGCCGTGGTTGGTGTGCCACCTCGAATCATGGGCATTGGCCCTGTTGAGGCTTCAAATCGGGCGCTCAAGAAAATTGGAATTGGGTTTGATGATCTGGATGTGATTGAGTTGAATGAAGCATTTTCAGCTCAGAGTTTGGCGTGCATCAGGAGTTGGAATTTGGCCGATGACGATGAGAGAATCAATCCCAACGGCGGGGCGATTGCACTTGGCCACCCCTTGGGAATGTCTGGTGCACGTATTTTGTTGGCGGCGGCGCGTCAATTGAAGAGAACACGAGGTCGATTTGGTCTGGTCACCCTTTGCATAGGAGTAGGACAAGGCTACGCCGCTGTCATTGAAAATACCCAACGTTAAAGTCATGGTGTATGCCTTTCGAAACATGACTCCTGTGGTGCATCCCACAGCTTTTGTCCATCCTCAAGCCACCCTCGTTGGTCATGTGACAGTTGGGCCAGATTGCTACGTAGGGCCACATGCAGTCTTGCGCGGGGATTGGGGCAAAATTGTACTGGATCGTGGATCCAATGTCCAGGAGGGGTGTGTCATTCATATGTTTCCTGGCAAAACGGTTCATCTTCACGAAGGTGCTCACGTGGGGCACGGTGCCAAAGTGCATGGCGCAACGTTAGGTAGGAATTGCATGATTGGCATCAATGCGGTCATACTGGATGGTGCGGTGATTGGAGACGAGTGCATTGTAGGGGCATTGGCTTTGGTTAAGGCCAATTCGATTTTTGAGCGTCGCAGCTTGGTATTGGGTCAACCGGCATCTGTCAAAGGGGAAGTCAGCGATGCCATGATTGCACACAAGACAGAAGGCACAACTCTTTACCAAAGATTGCCAGCTGATTGCCAGGCGCAAATGAAAGAGGTCGAACCACTCACAGAAGTCCCCAGCGACAGAGTTGAGGATTTTCCAGTGTTTGATACTTGGCAAAAACGCAAAACCAACATCTCCTGATTGTGGGTCGTTCGGGTAGGCGAATTCAGCATTTCAAGCAGTTCAGCGTCCACGACGATGCGTGTGGTATGAAAGTGGGAACGGATGCGCTGATTCTGGGGGCATGGGCAGGGACGACACCTCAGCAAGGTGATCAAAATGTGAGGCACATTTTGGACATTGGGACGGGATCTGGGGTGCTGGCACTGATGCTTGCACAACGTTTTCCACGAGCGACCATTGACGCAGTAGAACTCGAGGATGGAGCCGCTCGCCAAGCGCAAGAAAATGCCAAAAGAAGTCCTTTTGCGAATCGCATAAGGATTCACCATCGAGCCATCCAAGGATGGCAAGACGAGGCAGACCTCGTTGTTTGCAATCCTCCTTTCTTTCGCGATCACCCAAAAAGCAATGATCGAAAGAGAAATCTGGCTCGACACGATGATGCATTGCCATTACGTGTCCTTTTCACCATTGCAAAAAATTGCATGCACGCGAATGGTGCATTTGATTTGGTCTTTCCCGAAGATCGAGCAGAAGAAGTGATAGAGGTTGCCCAAGACATCGGCTTGACGTTGTCGGCCAAAATTGGACTTCGGGCAACACCTCACCATGAAATTATTCGGAGCCTGTGGTCTTGGCGAAAAGCCAAATGTGATCGACCCGTGATTGAAGTGTGGAACACGGAGTCACATGAGGGACAAGGGAGATGGTCCGAGAAATTGGCGTCGCGCTTGGAGCCGTTTGTTCGTTAAGGCTTAACGCCTTCGGGATGACTTAGCAGCCGAGTACATGTCGCAACTTGGAGACTTGGGCTTCCCACAAGTCTTTGGCATCGTCGACTTCGTCATCCTCTGCAAAGTCCGTGATAACCATGGCATTTTCTCCCGTAAGATCATCGACGCGAATGCGAAGTTCAAAGTAGGTATCCTCTCCATCCTCCTCGGCTTCGAGCCAGCGGAATTTGACGAACTCATCTTTCTTTTTGGAAATCATACGGGCAGACTCTTCACTGCCGTCCCAGAAAAAAATATGAACGTCTTTTTTAATGTTTACGTCATCACAGAACCACTCCGCCAAACCTGAGGGTGTGCTTATGCAGTTGTACAACACTCCTTTGGAGCTGTTTAAAGGGATTTCGATTTGAAACTTCACTTTTTCTGCAGTCATCACTGTCGTTGAATCATAGTTTTGCGGTGATCAAAACACCCACGTGGCAACATAACCTTCTCAATCGCCCAAGGTTCACAATATATGGAAGGATTTGCTGAATCGGTTGCATGTAAGTACGTAAACTCAGAGGAAATCGTTTTACCTTCACGGCCCGCATGGCGGGGTAGCTCAGCTGGTTAGAGCGCAGGATTCATAATCCTGAGGTCGGGGGTTCGAGCCCCCCCCCCGCTACAAGAGGCCTTGCATTGCGCAGGGCCTTTTTTTGTGTGCATAACTGGGATTCAGCAATTCACTGAAAAAGATACATACGCAATGTTGTGAATTTATTCAGCTACGAATACTCGAAGTTGTTGGATTTTCCCGGAGGTATTTTTGGCAACAATCAAGTGGACGCCGCACGTCTTCATTTCCCAAATTTGATGAGCGAAAAGAAAGCGCTTGGCGATCAGTCGACCGCTCATGTTAAAGGCAGTCAAATGAACGTCTTCATGTGCCAAAATCGCATTGGAGTGCAGGGAACACAAATCCACGTGCTCAAAAGTGGTGAGATCAAATATCTCAACGTCAGACAATTGATTTCCACAAAATTCAGACCAAAAGGACCACATGACGGCTGAGCTTTGGATGTCCATGTTGCCCCAAGCGCCAAACCAATCGTGCCCCCCTTCATTGACTCGATAAACTTGTGCCTGATATCCGGTGGGAGATCCGGAGTGTGCAATGAGATCTACAGTGCTCCCATCAGATGGATTGATATCAGCAAGGGAAGTGGTGGTGACTTCGGAGCAGCCGTTGACATTGGCCCAGTGGGCAACAACAGCTTCGACACCTGGCGCTCCTTCCCAAGGATTGTTGGAACCGAGAGTCGAGGTGTAATAAACATCGTTGTCATTGGTGCCATGAATGTGAACAACAGGAACGGCTTGGACTTCACACGTTTCCCAATCAGCGCCACTCATCGTCCCTCCAACGGACCCGATGGCTTTGAAAACATCAGGCGCTGAGCAAGCCAAGGTGTAGCTCATGTAACCTCCATTCGAATACCCACAGCTGTATGTGCATTCTGTATTGAGGTCAAATGCGGTCTGCAAGTGAAGGGCCAACTCTGTGAGAAATTGAACGTCATTGACTGCAGAAATTCCCAAGTTTGCATTCCAATGGTTGACACCTTGGAAGTCGGGAAGTCCTTGGGGGTAGCAAACCACAAATCCCTCTTCCTCAGCAATCTCGGACATTCCGGCAAAAGCAGCGATGCTCGAAGCGTCTCCGTAATAACCGTGAAGAACAAAAACAAGGGGTGCGTTGGGGGCTAAATTTTGAGGGATGTGGAGGTAATAAGACCGTTCGTCATCTCCTGAAGTAAGGAAGATCTCGGGAACCAAACACGAACCGTCATCCACAGTAGCGCCTTCCACATAATTTTCGGCATTGGGATTTGTGCAGCCGAAGAGGGCATAGTCACAATCAACGGTTTCTCCTATTTCAAACGTCGCGTAAGCGAGAACTTCGTCTTCCATTTCGATCACCATCGATAGACCATTTTCCATTGCCAATTCCACTTGGCCGCCGTTCCAACCATCACCCCAGGAATCTGACAAGATGAAATAATAACACCCAGGTTCCAGACAGACGGATAGTTCTGTAGAAGCGTAATTCTGTATTCCTTGAAAAGACGCTATTGCAACTTCATTCCCACTCAAATAAAGCTCCCACGACATTTCATCGGCCCAATCTCCTGTGGTGCTTGTCAGCATTCCAGACTCACAATCTTGAGCAGCACTGTGCGCCATGAACAGGGTTGCAAGCCAAATGAAGAAGTTCAGTCGTACAAGAAATTTCACGATGGCGTCATGATTTTAAGTTCCCACTCAAGGTACGTAAATCGTCAGAGGCTGAGGAAGTACACGATGGTCGGATAAAAAAGGATACTCGCAAAGATGTTTTCGTTGAAGGTGTTTTCTTGTCGAGCGTGCCAAAATGCGAGAAACAACAAAGTAAATTGAAAGGGGACCCTCCTTAGAGCTTGGGCTTGCGTCACGTCGAGGGCAAGTTGCGGTGTCTCAAAGAGGGCCAGGTAAATGTTGGCAGGAAACACCACAATCAATAAAATTCCTGTACTTATGGCAGCCAACCTTCGCGTTTTTCCGAAGAGCAGAAGGATGCCATTGAAGATTTCCCACCCTCCAGTAAAAAGGACAAGTTCTTTTGGAAAAGGCAATGTCGGCGGCATGATTTGAATGAAGAAATCGGGGTCGCTGAAATGACGAAAACCAACAAAAGTGTACATCATTCCAAGAGACCATATTGACAACATTTTCGTCACTTTGAATAGACGATGAATCCATTTTTGGATTGCTGTTTCTCGAGATGGCATTGAATGGAAAAGAGGTTCGCTTGCTCGTCTTAAACCTACGTCAGTTTTCCTTTTCACAAAAGGTCCTAACTGGGCCCAATTACCTTAATCAAGGGATTTCAGCACGACCCTTTGTGGCTTTCCTTTTCAGCCATGATTGCAACGGACCTTTACAACCTCGACTCGCTGTTAAGCGAAGAGCAAAAGCTCATCAGAGACACTGTCAAAACTTGGGTAAACCAAAGCATCAAACCCGTCATTGAAGATTGCTTTGTCAATGGCAAATCGCTGGAAGGACTTGCAAGTGACCTCGCTGAAATCGGCGCTTTTGGATTCATTTTTCCCGAAGAATATGGTGGGCTGAACATGGACTTCGTATCCTACGGGTTGTTGATGCAGGAGCTTGAAAGGGGCGACAGTTCGATTCGAGTTATGGCTTCCATTCAAACCTCCCTGGTGATGCACGCGATCAGTGAGTTTGGCTCCAAAGAGCAAAAAGACGAATACCTGCACAAGTTGGCTTCAGGGGAATATTTAGGCGCCTTTGGATTGACTGAACCCAACTTTGGATCCAATCCTTCTGCAATGCATTCCTACTACAAAGAGGAAGGAGACAACATTGTTTTGAATGGGTCTAAAATGTGGATAGGCAATTCTGAGGTGGCCGACATCGCAATCGTGTGGATGAAAGATGAGCACGGCGACGTCAAAGGCGTCATTGTAGATCGGCACAAAATCACCAACTACAATTCAACCACGTTTCAAGACAAATGGTCGTTTCGGGCGTCAAAAACAGGAGAACTTATTTTTTCTAATTCAACGTTGCCCCGGAATCAAGTCCTCGCGAAATCGTCTTCCATCAAAGATGCCTATCAATGTTTGAACATTGGACGATACGCTGTCGCGTGCGGTGGCGTTGGCATTGCGTTAGAATGTTTTGAGCTTGCGCTGCAGTATTCCAAAGAGCGTATTCAATTCGGCCTACCAATTGGTTCCAAGCAGTTGATTCAAAAAAAGTTGGCCGAAATGTCTACAGAAATTACCAAAGGCCAGCTCCTTGTCTTTCACCTCGGTAAGCTGATGGACAGTGGCACCTTCAGTCACGAACAAATCTCTCTTGCGAAGCGAAACAACGTTCGAATGGCCCAAGATGTAGCCAGAAGCGCACGTGAAATTCTCGGGGGTATGGGGATTTCCAGCGATTATCCAATCATGCGACACCTCATTAACACGGAAACTTTGGTTACATACCAAGGGACCAATGAAATTCACGAACTCATCTTGGGGAAAGCTCTTACTGGATTTGATGCTTTTTAAATCGTTTCCGAAACGCTTGGTTCGATAAGGCGTCTTCGTTGTAAGTGCTTTCAACAAATGAAGTGACGGCTGTGAATTCGTGTTGTGGTTCTGGTGGCTTAATTGTTGTCATGTGTGCTGGCATCAGAA
>CESW01149505.1_pt1 | contig 37495 bp, 35 predicted proteins | sample 531171 | NCBI WGS metagenome assembly CESW01 (sample SAMEA2621859, study PRJEB7988) | marine metagenome | biome: marine biome (ENVO:00000447); feature: surface water layer (ENVO:00002042); material: "saline water (ENVO:00002010), including plankton (ENVO:xxxxxxxx)" | depth 5 m
ATTGCAGATGGAGATATGGTTTTGATGGAGCCAATAACAGATTCATATTCTCTTAGAAATGGAACTATTGTTAGTGCGATAGTTCCAGGTTTAGGAACAACTCTAAAGTATTTTGTTAAAAAAGATGGAAAAATATTTCTTGAAGCAGCAAATCCAACTTATGAACCAATTGAGTTGAATTTTGATGAAGTTATTTTTCAAGGAAAACTTCTAGCTGTTTGGAGAAAAGTATAAATTTTTAAAATCTAATTTTTAAATTAAGAAAGCAATCAATTTTAAGAAAAATTTTTTTGGATTTATTTATTAACTCTTTTTACATAAGAGAAATTTGGTTTGCAATCTAAAAATAGAAGATCTTCAATGAAGATAAAAATTTAAAATTGAAAAAAATAATAAATTTTTTATGAGAAAATATAATTTTTAAATTCACTAATTATAAAAATTAAAATAAATAAGTTTTTAATTAGATTATTTTTAGAGGTTTTTCAAAATGTCCTTATAAATTTAACCATAAATGATAAATTCTTTCAAAATGTTTTAGTTTTACTCATTTTAAGATAAATTTAAACAAAAGATTAAAAGCTGAAATTATTTTGAGATTTAAAATTACTATTTTTATTCTAGGCCTCTTAACTATTTCTAATCCCCTATTTGGAAACGAATTTGATAAAGATATTAAAAATAAAGAGTTACCTAAATTTGAATCTAATATTGAGAAAAATTATGAATTAGATACTAGTTATTTTGATAAACTTCCAAGCAATGATTATATTCTTGGACCAGGAGATAAAATTTTAATAAATGTTTCTAGAGAATATCCAGAATTAACTAGCATTGTTTCTATTACGGGAGAAGGAACCATCAATATTCCTATGGTGGGTAGAATTTTTGTGGATAAGCTTACATTAAGTGAATTAACTTTTTTGTTAAATGAAAAATATAAAGAATATGTTAAGTACCCCTCCCTTGAAATAAATATTATTGGATATAGACAAATTAAGGTTTTAATTGATGGTGAAGTGAACAATCCTGGAATCTATTCTTTAAAGGGACAGTTTGGAATGATATCCGAATCTAATTTGTCTGATTATGCAAATACTGATTCTATAAATAAGCCTGGTTTTACTAGAAATAACCAAAAATTATCAAGAAACGTCGAAAGTAACGCTTTCCCCACAGTGATTGATGCAATCAGAAATAGTGGTGGTATTACAAGAGATTCAGATTTGTCAAAAATAAAAATAATTAGAAAAGAAAGTATATCTAGTGGGGAAGGTCTTATTATGGCGACATTAAATTTAGGCAAGAATATACTCGAAATTGATCCTGCAGAAAATATTCGAATTTATGATGGGGATAAAATTTTTGTTAGTAAAATCAAAGGTGGAGGAAATAAACAAATAATTAATGCAGTTAAATCAAATTTAACTCCAAAATATATTAAAGTTTATGTTACCGGTAGAGTTAGATTGCCGGGATTAATTACTTTGAACAATTCAACTACTTTAAATGATGCAATTGACGTAGCAGGAGGAACTACACCTATAAAAGGACCCGTAACTTATATAAGTACAGACAGTGATGGATTGGTTATTAAAAAATCATTTCGTTATCGTAAGAATAGTAAAAGAGGTTCTAAAAAAAACCCATATTTAAAGGAAGGCGATTTAGTTTTTGTAGGGACTTCATTATTTAGTAATATATCAGAAGTGATTTCTGAGATTACAAATCCTTTTCAGGGACTTTACTCAACATATCAATTATACGACATTTTAAGGGATATATAGTATTTCGCAAAATAAGATTTTTAATTTTTTCGTCCATAATTATCATCATATCTGTAAATATCATCTTCTCTTAATGCCTTTCGTGCTTCTTGTAATTTTTTATCGTATTTAAAATCATTTGCCTCGTCTGTGTCTGAAGTGTAATTAATAATATTTTTGTTTGGTGTAAATCTCCATATCTCTATTATAGCTAAATTGGAATTTTTAAATCTGCACTTAATTCTGCACTTATAGAAAAATATCTTTGATAAAAAAGCTATTTATGACTTTATTTTTCTGATTAATAGCCCCTGCATACTAGGCAGGTGACGTTCATCTTTAGGTAAAATATGCGTGGATAAAGTATAAATGAACTCTATGTTTTTAGGCTGCAGAATTGCTTAAAGAAGCATGGACAAGTACGTACAAAAGTTATGTTATTAATAAACTCCGTCTGAAAAATCTTGTTATGACTAGAAAAATTAAGTGGAGCCAAGGAGACTCGAACTCCTGACCCCCTGCATGCCATGCAGGTGCTCTACCAGCTGAGCTATGGCCCCAAATCGTTGTAATAGCAGTCATATCATTTAATCCTAGCATTTCAGAATAAAACCCTGATGTACTTGATAGTGCTTAATAGTGACTAAATAACCAATTCTGCGCCAGAATATGCGCCAAGGGAACTTAGACAAAGTATGGCTTCTACAGCGAAATGGGTACCGAATCTGCGCCAGAGTTTAAAAAACACTTGTGGGACAGTTGGTCGTTTAGAGGTAAAGAATCCAAAGGAGAATTGCTGACCCAAGTAACTTTCCGATTCCCAGATAATCAAGGTAGGACTGCTGCAAATGTGAACTTAGCTTGCTAAAAACACAACAAAATTATAACAGCGGTGGAGGCTCTAAATGATTTAATGACGCAAAAAAACCTATCTCTACAAAAAGCTGTTGAGTTAAGAATGGAACCAATATCACAAGACAAAGATAATAATTTTTCTACATGGTAAGCATTGAAAAATGATCATTTAAAGGATTACCTTCCTTGTCTTATTATTCTAAAATTAACTAGAAACAAATTTTTTTGTATGTACAAAAATTTTTAAAAAAGATTTGTAAATATTTAATTAAATTTTTAGCAGAATTTCAATTAATCCAAAAATATTTCAAACGATATTTATTTTTAGTATCTAATAAATTTCAACATTAAATCCAAAGTAGGTACTAAAAAATAGCTAGATAATTTTTATAGATATCTTTCCATAAGTATTTTTAATCACAAAATAATCTTAATGTTATTATTGATTTGATCATATTTATTAAAATGCAAATTATTGAAAAACCTTGGGGAAAAGAAGAAGTTATAGAAATTAATGATAAATATATGGTAAAAAAACTAACAATGTTTGCTGGGAAAAAATGTAGCCTTCAGTATCATAATTATAAAAAAGAAACTATTTATATATTAGAAGGTAGATTAAGAATATATACAGGTGCAAGTGAGACGACCTTGGTTTCTAAAATTTATAATCCAGGAGAATCAATTACTTTGAAACCTGGTCAAATTCATCGAATGGAGGGTGTAGACGATAGTATTTATTTGGAGGCTAGTACTCCTGAAATGGATGATGTAGTTAGAATAGTTGACGATTATAATCGTGTGAATTAATGGATTATAAAGTATTAATTCCAACAGCGGGCTTGGGATCAAGATTAGGCAGATATACTAAATTTTTAAACAAATCTTTAGTTAATATTAATCTAAAACCAACTATTTCTTATCAGATAGAGAAATTCCCCAAAAATACAGAATTTGTTATCGCATTGGGTTACAAAGGTGATCTAGTAAAACAATTCCTAGAGATTGCTTACCCAAACAAATCTTTTATATTTGTCCAAATTGAAAATTTTGATGGTCCGGGAAGCGGACTGGGACTTTCACTTATTACGTGTAGAAAATATTTAAAAGATCCTTTTATATTTATGTCTTGCGATACTTTAGTCGAGGAAGATATACCTCCTCCATCCTCAACTTGGATGGCCTATTCAGATGTAAAAAATAATAATCAATATAGGTCAATAAAAATTAATAAAAATAAAGTATTAGATATTTGTGAGAAAGAAATCAACGATGAAAATTGTTATCCCTATATAGGATTGGCTGGTATACATAATCCTTTTGATTTCTGGAGTCAAATGTTGTCTGGAAAGGAGTTGGCAATAGAAATTGGTGAGTCTTATGCTCTCAAAGAACTTTTAAAAAATACAGAGATTAAATCTAAAGAGTTTACATGGCACGATACTGGTAATTTAAATTCACTAAAAAAAGTTAGAAAATATTTTAAAAATGAAAATGACCCTATTATTTTGGAAAAAGAAAATGAATGTATTTGGTTTGTGGATAATAAAGTTATTAAATACAGCGATGATAAAAATTTTATAAAAAATAGAGTAAAAAGGGTTCAGATAATAAAGGACTTTATACCTAATGTTACTGATGTTAGAAAAAATATGTACGCTTATGACAAAGTTAAAGGAAAAGTACTTTCTGAAATTATTAACGTACAAAAATTTAAAGATTTTTTGACCCACTGTGAATTATTTTGGAAAGATGTGAATTTAAATTCTGATGAAATAAATCTTTTTAAAGGAAAATGTATGGATTTTTATAAAACTAAAACTTTAAATAGGTTAGATTTATTTTTTAAAAAGTTTAACCATTTTGATACTATTACTTTTATAAATGATCAAAAAATTCCTAAAGTTAGAGATTTACTAGAAAGCTTAAATTGGGATGATTTATCTTCAGGAGTGCCCTCATATTTTCATGGAGACTTTCATTTTGAGAATATTATTTTTGATGAAGAAAATAAAAAATTTGTTTTTCTTGATTGGAGACAAGATTTCGCTTCAGATATAATTTGCGGCGATAGATATTATGATTTTGCCAAGCTTATGCATGGTTTAATAGTTAATCATAAAATCGTAGAAAAGAATTTATTTTATATCGATTGGAAAGATGATTTCTTGAATTTTGATATAAATAGAAAATATATCTTAGTTGAGTGTGAAAGTTATTTTAATAGTTGGCTAGAGAAAAAAAGCTATTCATCAAAAAAAGTAAATTTACTAACAGCTTTAATATATCTAAATATTGCCGGACTTCATCATTATCCTTATAGTGAATTTCTTTTTGCTCTTGGGAAAAGTATGCTTTATAAAAATATTTAAAATTTATTAAATGTTTTTGAAGTATAATAGGATTTCATCAAAAATTTTTAGTTCAAAATAATGTGTTTAAAATTTATTAAGCCTTTTGAAAGTGATGCAAGTTCAGTAAGTTTGGAGACAAAGTTTAAGCCAGGTTCTTATTTCTCAGATAAAATATTAAACAATTAAATTTAATTTATTTTAATAAGCTTTTATATGGATAGATCAATTAGTAAAGATAATTCACCTAGAATTATCTTTTTCGAATTAAATGAAGTACCAAGAAGATTGTTTGACTTCTACGTAGATAATTTTCCTGATTCATCTTTCGCAAGAATTGCTAAGGAAGGAACTGTAATTGATACGATTACATATGATAATGGAGAGTTACATCCATGGTCTACTTGGCCTACTGTCCATAGAGGAATTGATAATACAGTTCATAATATTAGATATTTAAATCAGGATTTATCAAAAGCTAAGAAATTTAAACCAATTTGGGAAATTCTTATTGAAAATAAAATTGATGTTGGAATATTCGGTTCTTTACATTCTTATCCTCCAATCAAGAGCCAGTTTTGCAAGTTCTATTTGCCTGATACTTTTGCTCCTGATTCAGCAGCTTTCCCTTCAAGTTTAAAGGATTTTCAATCTTTTAATTTAGAATTAACTAATCAAAATAAAGCTCTAAGCAGGGAAATAAGTACTCAATATATTCGTAAATTCTTCAAACTTATAATTGATAATTCAATAACAAAAACTTCTGCTATGAGCGCATTGATTCAAATTTTCAAGGAGAAAATTAATAGGAAATACAAAACAAGAAGATCAATTTTGCAAAATGTTTTCTCATTTGATTTATATCTAAAAAATATGTATAAATTCAAACCTAGTTTTTCTACTTATTTTACTAATCATGTAGCGGGCATGATGCACAGATATTGGAAATATTTATTTTATGAAGACTTTAATTTAGACAAATCTTTAGTTGATAGATTTCATGCCAAATCAATTTTAAAAGCAATGCATTTGACTAATAAAAATTTAAATAAATTAATTAGATTTGCGAAATTAAATGATTATGAAATATTGATTGTAAGTAGTATGGGACAATCATTCATTGATAGAGGTAAATATATCCCAGAAATAACATTAAAAGATTTAAATAAGTTTTTGAATTGCCTTGAACTAGATCAAAGTAAATATAATTTATTGCCTGCTATGTATCCAGATTATTGCATTGAAGCAAAAGACTTGGAATCAATGAATCTAATGAGAGAAAATATAAAAAAGCTTTTAGATGATTCTGGTGAACAATTTCTTGTAGAAAGATATGATCCTGTTGGTTTAAAAATTAATCTTATTTTTAAATTGTCAGATAATATTGTAAGCTTTAAAAAATGTACATTCCTTGATAAGAATTTTAAATTAAAAGAAATAGGTCTTGAATTGATAAAAAGAGATATTGGAACTGGTTATCATATTCCTGAAGGAATATTTTGTTGGTGGGGTAAGAATAATAAACTGATTAATAAAATTAATTTAACTCAAAAAATAGATACAAGAAGAATCTGCCCTACAATTATGAAAATTTATGGAATAGATATCCCAAAATATATGCAAAAACCTTTTATTTAAATATAAATATTTGTTTTTGTTTTTTAACTCTTTACTTATTAAAATTTATAATTTTTAAAATAATAGGAAATCTTTTTCCATGTTTGAAAATAATAATTTCATATTTTTAGCGTTATTAAATATCGTATTCTCTTGTGCTATTTGTTATTTAATAATCCCTGTAGCAAAAAAGATTGGAGTAAATTATCATTTTATTGATATTCCAAATAATAGAAAACAAAAAAAAATTAGTTTATCTAGAGCTGGTGGATTAGCTTTGATCTTTGGATTTGCGGTTTCATTATTAATTTCAATTATTTTTATCTCTATAAACACTCAAAATTCAGTCTCAATCTTATTAACTATTTTATTATGTTCTATTTTCATATTTATCATTGGTCTAATTGATGATAAAAATAGTATTTCTCCTTGGCCCAGACTTTCATTTCAATTTTTCATATCCGCAATTATGTGGAGTCAGGGTATAAGAATAAATTCTATTGATTTTAGTTTTGCCTTTCCAGGATTAAACCAATTTGATCTTCCAGTTATTTTGAGTTTTTTAATAACTCTAATATGGATTACTGGAACAATAAATGCTTTAAATTGGATGGATGGTCTTGATGGCTTAGCAGTAGGGATAACTCTAATAACAGCTTCTTCTTATATAGTTAAATCATTTATGGTTAGAGACTTGTATTCTCTCATTTTGTCCTCATCAATTTTAGGAACTTCTATTGGATTTATTCCATCTAACTATTATCCTTCAAAGATTTTAATGGGGGATTGTGGCTCATATTTTTTAGGATTTAATTTGGCAACATTATCTATTATGGGTTCTTCATCCATAATAGTTACAAGTCAAAATTTAATAAATTTCAATCAATTTAATATCTTCTTAGCAGTATTCTTGCTGTTTATTCCATTAATAGATATGACATTTGTGATCTTATCAAGATTACTAAAAAGAAAATCCCCATTTTTCCCAGATAATAGTCATATTCACCATAAACTATTAAGTCTTGGGATAAATCAAAAACAATCAGTAAATTTAATATATATATTTTCTTTATTTTTTTCTATTATTGGTTTTTCATTATTTTTATAATGTGATAATAAACATAAATAATTAAAATTTTGAAAAAAAAAATAATAATTTTTGCTAATACTCTTTGGTTTTTAGAAAAGTTTAAATTTGAATTGATTGAAAACTTATCGAATAATTATTTTATTGATTGCATTTTTTTAAGAAAAGGAACTTCTTTAGATCAAAAAAAAATAGAATTCTTGCAATCAAAGGGAGTAACATTCAAAAAATTAACTTTGCTTCTTTCTTTAAAGTACATATTTAAAAATTTTTATACTCTTATAAGTTTTCAGATAAAACCACATACAACAATTAGCAATGTCATAGTATTTACTATTGGCCCAATAGTTATTTCTTCTATGATCTTTTGGAACTTACATAATTCAACCATAATAGTTCTAGAGGGATTAGGAAGGGTTTTCTCCTCACATTTGATCATCTTCAGATTTTTTAAAAGGTTACTTCTTATTTTTTATAAAATCTATTTCAAAAGATGTAAATATATAGTTACTCTAAATTATTCTGATTCAACTTACTTATCAGAATTAGGGATAGTTTCAAAAATTAAGATAAAAACAATACCAGGAACAGGTTTAAATACAAAGTTTTTCGACAGTTTGAAAATTTATAAAGATAAAGAGCCGAAATATGTAGATTTTATTGCAAGATTATTACCTGATAAAGGATTTGATTTATATATAAATACCAAACTTTACTTAAATAAATTTCACCCTAAATTTTCTAAAATAAATCCATTTAGAATAATTACTCCTCAAACTGATTTAGATAAAATTTCTCCATCAGAAAAAAAATTTATAACAAGTCTTGGTATTGAACTAAAACCTTATTTATCTAATCAACTTAAATATTTAAAAAATTCAAAAGCTATCTTACTTCCAACTAAATATGGAGAGGGACTTTCTAGAGTTGTTATGGAGTCAATTTATTTAGGAATACCTATGTTGGTTACTAGAAATCAAGGAACTGAGGAAGTCCTACCTTATGACTACAAATACTTTATAAAATCATTTAATCCATCTACGATTAGTAAACAATTAATTGAAATGGTAAATGATAAATTGTATTTCAAAGATATTTATTCTTTTCAAAAAGAATTTTTAAAAAATAATTATTCTGCAGATTCGTCAACTAAGTCTTTTCTTTCATTGATTAATGCATAGTCTAAAAATTAAAAAAAAATTAATTGAAATTATAATATTATTTCAACTTTTTTATTAAGCTTTTTTAATTGATTGCATATTTCTTTTGTATAGCCACCTGCTTTTACAATGACAACTGGATACTCATCTTTGGCAATAATTTCAGGTTGGTGGGTTATTAAAGAAGTTCCGTAAAGTCTTTTCCCATTTTTACTTGGATTATTATCTAGTACAGCTTTCAAGCTTTTTTCTTTTAGCCCTGCTGCTACTAAAAATTGAGTAAATACATGTGCTCCAAAAATATAAACACTATATTTCTCTAAATCAAAATTTGTAATTTTTAAATTTATACTTTCAGCTGTGGTAAAGAAGTGATCAACATACTTGTTGTAAATTTCAAGGCTTTCTTGATAAATATTCTCATAAACTGGTTCTCTATAATTGTTTTTTCTATTTTTAAAAACATAAAAAATACTATGCTTATCCGCAAAATATTTTTTTTCAACCAAATCAAATCCTGAAGCATCAGAGAGTTCTTCAAAATGAACCTCTGATAGTAAATAAATGTGTTCTTGATTAAGACCATTTGGTTGAAATTTTTTTACCCAATCCCATATTGCGGGGAGTGAAATAAACATTAAGGAATCTTTTGGCATTTCCTCTGATATTTCTTTATTAGTTATGTATGGTTTCTGTAAATGCTCAAAAACATGAGAACTAACAATAGAATCAAAACACTTATTTATATGTTTTTTCGGTTGGAAGAAATCTTTAACGACCTCAATTTTATCTGAGTTTATTATTGGATTAGGTTCAACTATTTTCCATTTATCTACATAATCATTCTTTAGACATAATGATCCTAAATACCCATTGGCTCCTCCATATTCTAAAATTGCTTTAGGGTTATATTTAGAGATTAATTTGCTGAACTCCAAATGATGATCTAACCATGTTTTTCCAATAGGAGCAGTTGTGGTTTGCGATTCATAAACCTCATTTAAATTAGGGAGAGTTCCTATTTGAATTAAGCCAGTTTCTTTACCGATAGCAAAATCTAGATCAATAAGTTTATCTTTTTCCTTTTCTTCACATATATCAACACATCCATTAAATATAGGGATGTTTTTTATTGGCCTTAAAAATTCAAAATCTTCAGTTTTTGAAGATAATATATTTGTTAGATGTTTATTATTAGGCATCGTTTTTAAGCAGTTAATTTATTTTAAAATGTTATCTTATTGTTGTTGATAAATACTATAGATTTTGAAAAGAAATTAGTTTTAGGTATAAAATTCCACATTAACTTATTTTTTCCTATGAGAAAATTTTAAATTCTATTCAATAAAAGGTATTTTGCATATCATAAAGCTTTAGTATAAATAACATTAATCATAGAAGAATGAGTCTTTTAATAAATTGTCTTTTGGAAGAATCCAGAGCTATTGCCAATGCTGCAAAAGAAATTGATGAGGTCGAGGTTGAAAAAGCAATTAATCTTTTACTAAAGTGCTCTGATAATAAAAATAAATTAGTAGTAACAGGCGTTGGTAAGAGTGGAATAGTTTCTAGAAAAATAGCTGCTACTTTTTCTTCGGTTGGTTTAATGGCAATTTATTTAAATCCTGTAGACGCTCTTCACGGAGATTTAGGAATAATTTCAAATAATGACGTTTGTTTATTACTATCTAATAGTGGAGAAACTCAAGAAATTATCTCATTAATACCTCATTTAAAAAAAAGAGGGATAAAAACAATTGCTTTGGTGGGGAATAAGAAGTCAACTATTGCCCGAAAAAGTAATGTAATTTTAGAAGCTAATGTTGATAAAGAAATTTGCCCACTTAATTTAGCTCCAACAGCAAGTACTTCAGTTGCAATGGCAATTGGAGATGCTCTAGCGGTTGTTTGGATGCAAAAGAATGGAATTTCAATAGATGATTTTGCCATTAATCACCCGGCAGGCCAACTTGGGAAAAAATTAACTCTTACTGTTTCTGATTTGATGAGACCTGTAGATTTCAACGATGGAATTTTCCCAACAAGTAGTTTCAAGGAAATAATAACGAAAATAACTATTGGAGGAGCAGGATTTACTTGGGTTAGAGATCAAAAAAATATTAACAACTTATTAGGGTTGATTACAGACGGTGATTTAAGAAGATCTTTAAGTAAATATGATGCTGATATTTGGAATGAATTATGTGCTAAAGATTTAATGACTTTTGATCCAATCTTTATAAATCAAGACAAGTTAGGTGTCGAAGCAGTTCAATTAATGGAACACAATAGAAAAAAACCTATATCTATATTGCCAGTAACGAACTCCAAAGGATTTATGGTGGGCTTTTTGAAGTTGCATGATTTAATTGAGGCAGGTCTTTCATGAAAATATTTAAAGAAATAAATTGGTTTTTAAAAAGAAAAGCACTTGCAAACATAAAACTAATTATTTTAGATGCTGATGGTGTTTTAACTGACGGGAGTTTATATTACGGAAAAACAGGTGAATTGATAAAAAAATTTGATGTTAAAGATGGTTTGGGTATCAAATTTTTACAGAAAAATATGATAGACGTTGCCATAATCTCAGGGGGGGCAGAAGGGGCCATAAATATTAGGGCAAAAAACTTAAGCATTAATCATTGTTTAACAAATGCGAAAGATAAAACTAAGGAAGTCAAATTTTTAAGAAAAACCTATCAATGTAAAATAGAAGAAGTAGCCTTCCTAGGGGATGATCTTAATGATCTAGTTGTAAAGAAAGAGGTAGGATTGTTAATTGCTACAAATGATGCTTCTCCAATTTTAAAAAAAAGATCAGATTTAATACTTGATAAAAAAGGAGGTGATGGGGCTGTAAGAGAATTATCTGAAAGAATTCTCAGTAGGAGTCAATTCTTTTCCTCTGTCTCGAAATTAGGATGGAAAGATAAAAATGATTAATTTATGTTTTAATAGTCTAAATATTTAAATTTTGTGGATAAGAAAAAAAAATCACCTTTTATTTTAATTGCAGGTCCTTGCGTAATTGAAAGTAAACAACTAATTTTAGATATCTCTGAAGAAATAAAAAAAATTACAGATGAACTTGGAATAAGATTTATTTTTAAGTCTAGTTTTGATAAGGCTAATAGAAGCTCAGGAAATTCTTTCAGAGGTCCTGGAATTACAAAAGGATTGGAGATTCTCTCAGAAGTTAAAAGTAAACATGGATTAGAACTCTTGACTGATATTCATGATGAAAATCAAGTTAAAGAAGCAGCTCAATTAGTTGATGTTATACAAATACCTGCTTTTTTATGTAGGCAAACAAGTTTACTAGAGTCAGCTTCATTAATGGCCCAAAAATACAATAGGACAGTAAATGTAAAAAAAGGGCAGTTCCTCGCCCCATGGGATATGAAAAATGTTGTTAATAAATTTTCAGAAACTGGATTATTACCATCTAGTAATAAATTATGGTTAACTGAAAGGGGAACTTGTTTTGGATATAACGCTCTAGTAGTCGATTTTAGAGGATTACCACAAATGAGGGAGTTTGGCTGTCCAGTAATTTTTGATGCTACTCATTCTGTTCAGCAGCCAGGAGGGAAAGGAAATGTAAGCGGGGGGCAAAGAGAATTTGTAGCGCCATTATCAAGGGCAGCAATGGCGGTTGGAGTTGATGGTATATTTTTGGAAGTTCACCCCGAACCTGATAAGGCACTCAGTGACGGTCCCAATATGGTTTTTCTAAATGATCTTAAGTCTATACTCCTTGATTTATTAACGATTCATGAAAGTCACAACTACTAATAATGAATAATTCCATAAATATATTAAATTTTGCAATAATAGTTTCTAAAAAATGAGTTCAACTAAAATCCCAATTTTCATAGGACATGATCATCGAGAAAGAGCTGCGACAAATGTACTGATTGATAGTTTATATATAAATAGTTCAGCTCCACTATCAATAACACCATTAATAACAGAACAATTGGAGAAACAAAAATTATATTCGCGAAATAGAGATCCAAAGCAAAGCACTGATTTTTCATTTACAAGATTCTTAGTACCTTTTTTAATGGAATATAGCGGCTGGGCAATATTTATGGATTGTGATATGTTGTCTACTTCTGATATTCATGATTTATGGAATCAAAGAGATGATAAGTATTCAGTAATGTGCGTTAAACATGAACATACCCCTTCAGAAACAAAGAAATTTCAAGGAGAAATACAAAGTAATTACCCAAAAAAAAATTGGAGTTCTTTAATGCTATTTAATTGTAAAAAATGTCAAAGTTTAACTATTGATTATGTAAATAGTGCTTCAGGGCTTGATCTTCATAGATTTAATTGGTTAGAAGGCGATCATCAAATAGGGACTATAGATGATGATTGGAATTTTTTGGTTGGTGTCCAATCTGAGAAAATAGATAAAGAACCAAAATTAATACATTGGACTCTTGGAGGACCTTGGTTTAAGGACCAAAGAACTCTTGGAGGACATTTTGCAGCAAAATGGTTTGCTTCTAGAGACGATTCAATGAAACTGTGGGACTAAATGATTAAAACAGTTATTGCGATCCCAGCCAGGCTTGAATCCAAAAGATTACCCAATAAGTTAATCATGAAAGTAGGTAAAAAAACCATAATTGAGAGGGTTTTGGTAAGCTGTATTCAATCAAAATCTCCAAGTGAGGTATATCTATGTACGGATAATGAACTTATTAAGAAGATTGGACATGATTATGGCGTAAATGTACTAATGACTTCAAAAGCATGTAATTCAGGAACGGAAAGAATAGCATCCGTACTCAAAAAAATTATTTCTCTGGTCTGGGAAGAAAGTTTCGAAGAAATGGATATCAAAAAAAAAGAACAAGTTTTAACTAATACAGTGATAATTAATATTCAGGCTGATCAACCTTTTTTGGAATCAGATTTGATTTCAAAAATTTCGGATAATTTGGTTGAGGATAGTCATATTAAACAAATTGTTACTCCAATATATAAGCTTTCTGGAGATAATATTCATAATCCAAATGTAGTGAAGACTTTATTGAATAAAAGAAGAAAAGCTATTTACTTTTCAAGATCTGCCTTACCTCACGTTAGGGATATAAATCCAGATGAGTGGCATTTGTATCATGATTATTGGGGTCATTATGGAATATATGCCTATAGAGCTGATGTCTTAAATATATTTAGAAATTTGGATATGTCTAAATTAGAAGAGGTAGAAAAATTAGAGCAACTTAAATTTATTGATGCGGGTTATGAAATATCAACTTTTGAGGTAGAAACTCAATCTCTATCAGTTGATACATTGGAACAACTTAAAGAAGCAAGAAAAATTGCTTCTCGCTTTGATAATATTTAATTTAGAAATGAGCTTAAACTATAAAAATTAATGAATAAAAGATTACCGGAAGTATTTGTTCTAGATGTAGATGGAGTTTTAACATCAGGTGCGTTTTTTTATACAGAGGATGGGAAGAAATTTAAAAGTTTTGGTCCTGATGACAATGATGCTCTTTCACTATTAAATAAGTATATAGAAATAAGATTTGTAACTGGAGACAAAAAAGGTTTCCCAATAAGTAAGAAAAGAGTGGTTGATGATATGGGCTATAAATTAGATGTTGTTAGTACTATAAGGAGGGTAGATTGGATTGAACAATTTTATAAACTAGATACAGTTATATATATGGGTGATGGTATCTTTGATCACTATGTAATGAAAAAAGTTTTATACTCTATAGCGCCAAATAATGCTGACGCTAATGCACAAAAATTTGCTGATTATATTACAAAGAGAAATGGAGGAGATAGAGCTGTATCAGAGGCATGCCTCCATTTGCTTAAGAAGTTCTTTGTCCCTTATGATTTAGATAAAATTCCCGATTTAAGCAGTAAATCTTCTGGAGAATGGACCGTTTAACATGATTAAAGAAAAAATTTTTAAATATCTTTATGAAAAACGATCTACTTTTCTTGGCGTAGGTCCAATGAGTAAAAATTGCATTGACGCAACAATAGAACTGTCAAACCTATACGAAATTCCTGTTTTTTTAATTGCTAGTAGAAGACAAATAGATGCAGAAGAATTCGGTGGTGGTTATGTTAACAACTGGAATACGAGAGAGTTTTCTGACTATGTGCTTGAAAATGATAAAAAAGGAAAAATAATCTTATCTCGCGATCATGGGGGTCCATGGCAAAATCCACTTGAGCAGAAGAATAATTTAAGTCTTAAGAAGGCTATGGAGTCTGCCAAGAAATCTTATCTAGAAGATATTAAATCTGGTTTTCAAGTTCTGCATATTGATCCCAGTATTGATATTCATGGTACTCCAAGCTTAGATGAAGTTTTAGATAGGATTTTTGAACTATATGAATACTGTTGGAGAGAATCTCAAAACTTACAGAAAGATATTACCTTTGAAATTGGTACTGAAGAACAAAGTGGAAGTACTAATACATTAGATGAATTAGAATATACCCTCGAAAGAATAAACGTTTTTTGCAATAAATATCAACTTCCTACACCAACATTTGTTGTAGTTCAATGTGGTACCAGAGTGGCAGAACTAAGAAATGTTGGATCCTTTGATTCTCCTGTAAGAATTGCTAATGAAATCCCAACTGAAATTCAACTACCAAGAATTCTGAAAATTTGTAAAAAGTATAAAATATTTATGAAAGAACATAATGGGGATTATCTTTCATCTGAAACTTTAGCTTGGCATCCAAGATTGAAAATTCCTGCAGTAAACGTTGCTCCCGAGTTTGGAGTAGCGGAATCTAAAGCACTTGTAGAATTACTTGAGTACGAAGATCTTAAACAATTTCGAGACGAATTTATAAAAATTTCACTGAATTCTTTAAAATGGAAAAAATGGATGCTTAAAGATACTAAAGCATCAGATCTTGAGAAGGCAATTATAGCAGGGCACTATATATTTTCTTCGCAAGATTTTAAAGAATTAAGGAAAAAAATAATAGATGCTTTAAATAAAAAGGATATAAATTTGGATGAATTTCTCAAAGAAAAAATAAAAAAATCAATTTCAAGATATCTTGTTAATTTTAATTTAATTAAAAAATGAAAAAAACAGCAACAATAATCTTAAACAGAAATTTACCCGAAGTCACAAACGATCTCCATGATCATTTAAAAAAGTTCGATGGAGATTTTACTGATATATATATCGTTGAAGCAGGAAGTGATTTAGAGAATTTATCTAAGTTTTATACTTGGCATGCAAATTGGGAAGATGCGAAGAAAAATGGATTAAGGTACTCAAGAGGTATGAATTATGGCTTGAGTAAACTTTGGGAAGATAATAAGTTCGAAAAATATGAAGCATTTTTTTTAATAACTAACGACTCGGAATTTAACAATTCTCCAACTATTGCTCCTATGTTAGAGATACTAGATGAACATAAAAGGATTGGAATACTTTCCCCCTGCTCTCCAACTTGGGGAGAGAGATTACTTCTTGATGAAAAGGATACGAAATATTTTTGGTTTATTCATAATAATGCCTACTTAATTAGGAGAGAATTTATAGAGTCAGTTATGAATCATCAAAATTTAGATTATATGAATTTTTTGTTTGATGGTAAAAATTTTAGAGGTTATGGTTCAGAACATGAACTAATAGCAAAAGCATATATAAACGATTGGGCTGCGGCAATTACTACAGTTGTTTTTGCCTCTGAAAATGAGTCTTATCTATTAAATAAATCTGATTTAATAAAAACTAATCCCTATGAAGAAAATTTAAAACTGTATGTTGAGGAAGGTAAAATTTGGCTTAAGAATAAGTATGGTTTTAATAGTCATTGGGCTCTGCAACAATATGCAAAATATAGTTATGATCAATTTTTTGAAAGATACCCAGAATATAAAAAGTATGAAATTAATTAACCTTAACTAAGAATAATTGAACAATATAATTAATCTAATTTTTATTTATTCCCTTTTTAATAATTTATAAATGAAAAAAACTATTTATAATTTCTCAAAATTTAAAGAATCATTAGTATCCATTTATTTATATTATCGACGATTATTTTATATTAAGGATTCAGGAATTTTCAAATATTTATTATCTATATTATTAATTTCTCTTATAGGAGTATTAGATGCTTCTGTAATAGTTAATATAGGAAATATTATTAATAATAAGAATGAATTAACTATATTCCTGAAAATATTGGTTTTTTTTGGAATAATTTCATTACCAATTAGGATATTGCTAAATAATATTTTGATAAAAGCAAGCTCTAATTTAGCTATCACAACTGGCAAATATAATTTAGAGAATTATATTTATGGATCTTATGATTTTCAAAAGAAATATAGTGGTGGTGAATTAGCTAATATCTTAGGAGAAATTCCTAATAAACTAAATTCATTAGTTTTGTTACCAATTTCTCAGTTAATTATCGCTATTGCAATTACAGTTTCTCTTATTGTAAGTATTATTTATTTAATTGGAATTTTTGCTTTATATCTTTTAATTCTATGCCTAATTTTATATATGCTCTTTAATTTGTTTACTACAAGTTTGATGCAGAAGAATACTGGTAGAGAAACAAAATCTTTATCAAATATAAATGAGATTGCAGTAATAATTGATTCAAATCTAGAAACAATAAAAATTAATAATTTAAAAGAAGATTTCTTGAATGAATATAATTATAAAAATAAGTTAACTCGTTATTCTATTGCAAAAAATGCTCAAATTATAAATTTTCCTAAGCAATTTATAGATGGCTCAATAATAATGTTTATAAGTTTAAGTTTTATTTTAACATTAGGTGAAGATGTTATTGATGCAACTTATAGGAATCTAATACCTACGATTATTGCGGCAAGTAAGTTAATTCCATCTTTTCAAAGTTTTATTAGATTAACTGGTGTAATTCTAAGTGCAACTGAGATTTTGAGAGAATGCCAAATCCCTGAATCAGTAAAAACGAAACAAAAACTTATAAAAAAAATTTCGTTTTTGAACAAAAAAGATTTTGGATTTCATATCAATAATATAAATTTGGTTAATCCTGAAGGAAATAATTTATCTTTTATTAAATCACATAAATTTAAGACAGGATGTTTAAATTTTATTATTGGAAAGAGTGGTGTTGGTAAGACAACTTTTTTACTAGCTTTGGCGGGCTTGAACTATAAAACAAGTGGGGAATTAGTCATTAATTTGGATAATAAATATAAAGGATGTCCACAAATCTTTGATTTCTGCGCGCAAAAGCCTCAAATTTTTCCTGGTAATATTTTGAAAAATATCTTATTAGGATCTGATTCAAGTATTCAGAAAATAAATATGATTAATAGAATTTGCATGTCATTAAATCTTAAATATGATATAAAAAATAAATTGTCTAATGAATTAAGTGGAGGAGAGAAAGCTAGATTGGCAATAGCTAGATCATTATTTTATAAAAGACCAATCCTAATGCTCGATGAACCCTTCTCTTCTCTTGATAAGAAAAATAGTGAAAATTTGGCAAATATTCTTAGGGAGCATTCTAAAGAAATTATTATTTTAATAAATACTCATGATATTTCTTTTATTAATAAAAATGATACAACACTTGAAATTATAAGTAATTAAAGGATTTTTGTGATGCAAAAACTTATAGGAATTTATATACCTACTTTTAATAATTCTAAATTTGTTATAAGGCTAGTTAATTCAATAAGTAAATTTAGATTCCTATGCGAAGATAATCATGAAATAATAATTTCAGATGATTCCACTGACGAAAAAGTAAAAAGAGAAATAAAGAAGATAGCTTCTGAAAATTCTATTAGATATGTGAAGTCTTCAATAAGAAATGGCCCTGAGAATTGGAATCAAGCCTTTAATTATTTATCTACAAAATATGTTTGGATAATACATCATGATGAAATTTTTAATGGGAATTCAGAAGAACTTTATAAAGCATTAAAAAATAATCTTCAAAAAACAGATTTGTGTTTGGTCTTAAATAGTAAAAGCTCAAACCATAACTATAGAAATAGGATCGCTTGTAAATTAATAAATTTGTTTCCTTTGATTTTATTAGTAAAGAATCTAATAGGTCCAATATCTTGTGTAATAATCCCTAATAAGAATTTAAGAGTTAGATTTAGAAAAGATTATCCACTATTAGTTGATATAATTTTTTTATATGAATTAATCATTATAAAAAATTTCAAATTAAGAAATATTGATGCTGGCTTTATGGAAAGTCTTGTTAATAGAAAATCTATAACTTCAACACTAGGGAAAAGTCTTATTCAAGTGCAGACAAATGAACATAAAAGATTGATAAAAGAAAAAAACATTCTTAAATTAAAATTTATTTTTGCAAGTCTTATTGGAACATTTTATTTGAGCTTTTATAAATTATTCTTTATCATTAGAAATCGTAATTAAAAAATGCTTAATATTAGAAATCATTCTTACTGGATATGCAATAGAAATATTCATATCTTAATGGCTTATGAGTTTATCAAGGAAAGTAATATATCTTTATCAACAATATCTTTAATACATAGAAATAAAATAGATCTTTTTCTAAAAAGCTTAAAGTTGATTTTTTATTTATTTTTAATACTCTTTCAGAAGAAAAAAAGACTTGTTTTACCCCACTTATCTAAACTTGGTATTTATTTTGATGAATTATATATTTGTTTGATTAAGCAATTATTGAAACAAAATAGGATAGATTTCATTAATGATGGATTTGTTTTGAATTTACCAATTGTTTATAGAAATTTATTACCAAAAAATAATAAAAATTTTTCAATTTATTCTTGGAAATATCAGTATAGTCTGATTGATAAAAGTATTAAAAATAATTTAAAAAGGAATAATATCTTAATTGAAGTAGTTAATTATCCTTTAAAAGCTGAAAACAATAAGAGTATGAATCAGAAGCTTGGTAAAAATCTTTATATTATAAGTTCTAGATTTTTATCTTCAAGATCTGTTAATAAGTATTTGAACGTTTATTATCATAAATTTCAATCCATCATTTTAATTAATCATCCTAATAAACAAAAGAATCTGCAAATAAGTGAATCTTTCAAATATAGTGTTTTAGATAATAATCAATTAAAAGGAGATCTTGAAAATTATCTTGTAAAGAATATAAATAATTCTTCAATAATAATAGGCATGTCAAATATAATATTATTTTTAGTTACTCTAAAAGAAACAAATACAATATTCTTTGATATTAATTTAATTCTAGATAAAAAACTAGCCTTGAAATCACTAGATAAAAATATATATGATCAATATTTAATTTTTTTAAAAAAACAGGTTATGAAAAATATTAATTTAAGATTTTTATGAAAAAATTAGTTAATAATAATCTTTTAATATTATTTTCTTTATCAGATTTGAAATACTATAAAAATAATATTAATACTTTTAGAAGTTTTAACTATAAAATCCTTTGCTTAGATACATCAATTATTAGTTTTTTAAAAGATTTTGTATTACCAAATATTGAATTGCTATTTTGGTATGATGTTGGGCGTGAATTTGAATTATATAGTAAAGAAATTAATTCAAAATTTTTTAATGATTTAAATCTTTATAAAAATGCAAAAGAAGATTATCTATTATGGCAAAGATATACATATGAGTTTAATTGCTCCAAATTGATAAATTTTTTTAATACTAAAAAATTCGATAAGATTTTGCTAATAAAAGATAATTCAATAATTATTGATAATAGAGGACACTTTAAAAGTGACTTTAAATATACTCTTTTAAATAAATTATATATCGCAAATTGCGATGTAAAACTATTTAATTCATTAAATTCTTTTAATATGATTGTAAAAAATTATTTAGTTAACACAAATAAAAAGCTATTAAGATATTTTATTTTGTCTTTACTAGATATTTTATTTATATTTAAATTAAGATTTAATTTTTTAATTATTGGAAATGGGATAAATTTAGATCTTCCTATAAAATACAGATCAATATATATATTTTTTGATAAATTCCCGTTTTTAAAGAGAAATTTTCTATTTAGATCAATAATGGGTTTGTTTATTTTTGATAATAGTAATTCTTCATTACTTCATAGCAGCGATGAATTGAAACTAACATTAGAAGAATATAATCTTAAAAATAAGTCCTTAGAATTTAAATTTAGGAAAGAACTTTTTAAATTAGTAAAAAAATTAGAAAATTTTAAAATTTCTCATATATATATCTCAGATAACTTTACATATTCATCATGGTTCTTTTGTAAGCATTTTTATCAAAATAAATTTAGTGATTTTTTATTATTGTCCCATGGCAATTATAGAAGGGATTCTCTTTGGCGATATTTTTTTGAAAATATAAATAAATATTCTAATCATAATAAAAAGGTTAATATGAATATCTCTAATATTGATATCGAGAAAGAAGATATCCATTTTAAAGGTAAACTTTTAATTTCTCTTTATAGCTATTCTTACAGTAAGAATGGCATCTTGAAATTTAATCCTTTATTACTTGATAAGTATCTTTCAATATTTGAAAGTAATGAAATAGATTTTAAATTAAATATTAATCGAAAGAAAAATAGCGAACCATTAAGATTTTATGATGATATAACTAGATTTAATTGTAATATAATTAATGACTTTTCTTCATTTAATAATTTCCAAATCCAATATCTATCAGTAGGGCATTGGGGGCAAATCCACACAAAACTTCTATTTCAGAAAAAAGAAATATTTTTTATTGGTCATGACATAAATCAAATACCACATAAAATCAAAAAGATAAATTTGATTTTCTATAAAAGTTTAAATTTAGAGTACTCAGATCTAAATATATATAAGATATATAATAGTTAGGAATTTTTGAGTGAATATAAAAGTATCTTCTAATTTTTATGATTACAGAGTTAATTTTGGGGTACTAATTCCTTTCTATTCTTTAGGAAATGAAGAGGATTTATATCAATCTCTTATTTCAGTTGCTAACCAAACAATCCCTCCAAATTCTATAGTAATATCAGTGAATGGAGAAAATGCAAAAAATTATAATTTACCTGAATATTTTTTAAAGGATAAAAAGATTCAAGATAATATTTCTAAGAATTTAGTTATTTTGAAAAGTGATTTACCATCAATAGCTAATGCTTTAAATATAGGAATAGATTATATGAAAGAAGATTGGATTATAAGGTTAGACTCTGATGATAAAATGATGCCTAACAGGATTGAAAAAACAATAGAATATATTTTAAAAGATAAAGAATTAAAAATAAAAAAATATATATACTACTCTTCTGCATTTTTAATAAGAAATAATCGTAGAATTGGACTAAAAAAAGCCATTCCTGATTTTTTTCTTGGTTTCTTACTTTCCATAAAAAATCCTATCGTTCATCCATCAATTTGTTTTTCAAGAAATTTCATTATAGAAAATAATAAATATAGAATTTTAGAAAAGGTAGAGGATTATGATCTTTGGTGTAGAGTTTTTAAAAATTACCAAAAAAATAAAATTTATCTTAAATATTCTCCATTTAGATCAATTAAAGAACCATTAATTGAATATTCAGTAAATTTTTCTAATTCAAAAGCTTCTTTTAATATTGATTCTTTAAATCAAAGAATAAAATTTATGAAAAGTAATTTGAATTTTCTTCCATTTAAATATTTTTTCTTTTTGAACCTTTTACTCTACCCAGTTTTATGGATACACTTCAAATTAAGAAATTTAAAAAGGCGATACTTTTAAAAAAATGATTCAGTTAAGATTACTAATAATAAATTTAATTTTGGCTTCTACATTTTTAAATCCTTTATATTGTTTTTTAATACAACCTCCAACAAAAAATAAATTTATTAAATGCTTTTATGGCCTTTTTGGATCTGCGATGCTTAGTATAATTTTTTCATTTAGAACTTATGGCTTAATATCAGGAGAAACTTTGAACTATGATGATGATGGTTTAACGCTAATAAATTTCTTAGATAATATTGATTACAAATTTTACGATTATTTAAATCCGAATAATTGGGGCTTTTTATTTAATTTTTTAGCTTATATTAAATCAATATTTGGTCCAATTTCAGTACCATTTTTATTATTGTTTTTAAGCATTTTTTTATATACAGTTCCATTTATAATTAATGAAAAAAAATTTTCAATAGGATCTTTAATTATTATCTCATGCTTTACTCCAATTTTAGGATACTTCTATATCTCATATGCAAGTTGGAGGCAACTATTGATAGGAGCCATAATGACTTCTATCATATCTATTTTTGTTAATGAAATTAAAAATAAAAATTTCCGCTTTAATTTAAAATTAAAATTTATTATATTTTCTCTAAATTTTCTTGCTTTAGGTGTTCATAAAATATTATCTATATTAGTCTTTATTATAACTATCTATTTTTTTGGTTTACTTAAGAAAAAATCCAAAAATGATATTCAAAAAGATTTTCAAACTTTGATTTATGAAAATTTACATAATATTTTTATAAGATTAAAAATTAAATTTTCCAAATTAAAACAATCTAATTTAATAAGTCTATTTGTTTATTCTTTTGGTTTATTTATATTTGTTTTAATTTTTTTCAACAAATATATAGGGAGTTTAGATTTATCTTTTTTGCAAGCAAGAGAAACTGGTTCAAACGTTCCTATTATATTTTTTGTCTTAATCATTCTTGATATCTATTTGTTTAAACTTTCAAATAATGTTTTTTTAAAAGATTTTTGTTTTTTAATTTTATGTTTATTTTCTTTAAATGTATTATTTTCTATTTTAATTCCTTTATATTCAATTATTTTCTTTTCATTGGCAGAGAGATTAATTTATACCTTTATAAATATTTTATTTATTGTGTTTATTTCTTCTGAAAATATTGCTCCAATAAAAATTACAAATTTGATTTATTACAATTTTTATAAGTTACAAAATATTATTGCGTTTTTATCTCTGGCTTTATTTTTTTTGAGGTCAAGCGCATCAGGAGAAATCTATTATGAATTTTCTAGAGTTAATAATATTGCGTGCGGTGGTTTATTAGAGCCAAATACTAATATTTTGAAAATAATTTTTAATTATTCCTTTCCCTCTGGATGTTAAGCTACTCAATAAGATTTCATATGAAAAATGATATAGTTAGTAAATAATTAATTTGCGGATGTCAGAAATATCTAAGAGAAAAGGTATTATTCTTGCTGGAGGCAATGGCACAAGACTTTATCCAATAACTCTTGGGATTTGTAAACAGCTTTTGCCAGTTTATGATAAACCAATGATATATTATCCACTTTCCACACTAATGTTGGCAGGTGTTAATGATGTACTTATAATTACTAAACCCTCTGATAAGGAATTATTTTTTAATCTTTTGGGAAATGGATCGCAATGGGGAATAAAAATCAACTATGAAATGCAGAAAAAGCCTAATGGAATATCTGAATCCCTCATAATAGCTTCTGAATTTATAGGTGATAATCCAATAATTTTAATATTAGGAGATAATCTATTTTATGGGTCAGATCTGGTTTCTAAAATGAAGAAAATAAATAATACTATTAATGGGGCTACTATTTTTGCTTATCCTGTTAAAGATCCTGATAGGTATGGAGTTGTAACTTTCAATAAAAATGGAAAAGTTACAAGTCTAGAAGAAAAACCAAAATCCCCTAAAAGTAACTATGCGGTTACTGGAATTTATTTTTTTGATAACTCTGCAATAGATAGAGCTAAAAGTTTGACTTTTTCTCCAAGAGGAGAATTAGAAATAACTGATTTAAATAAATCCTATTTAAATGATGATCAATTAAACGTAGAACTAATTAGTAGGGGTTCAGCTTGGCTTGATACAGGTACTTTTGAGTCATTAAGTGATGCAAATTCTTTTATAAGGACATTAGAAAATAGACAAGGTTTAAAAATTGGATGTCCAGAAGAAGCAGCATGGAGGAATGGATGGATTAATAATGATCAACTTTTAAATCTCTCAAAGAATTTAAATAAGAGTGGTTATGGCGACTATTTAAAGACATTAATCTAAATAATTAAAAGATGTTAAATTCCATAGAATATCTAAAAATTTCAAATGGTAAAGACTTGGAAGGACCTATTCTTATAAAAAATTCTATTTTTTCTGATAGTAGAGGTACTTTTTTTGAGAGTTGGAATAAGTTCGATTTTAATAAAATTCTGGATAAAGAAATAAATTTTGTACAAGATAATATTTCCTTTTCAAGCAAGGGAGTTTTAAGAGGTTTACATTTTCAATTACAACCTTTTCAGCAATCTAAATTAGTAAGATGTATTAATGGATCTATATATGATGTGGTTGTAGATATAAGATCTTCTTCTCCAACTTTTGGAAAGTGGTCTGGAGTTTTTTTAGATGATCAGAATAATTATCAACTTTGGATACCTGAAGGCTTTGCTCACGGATTTATTGCTAAAACAAATCAAGCAAAAATTCTTTACAAGGTTACTAATCCTTGGATGAAAAGCTATGAAAGATGTCTTTTGTGGCGTGACCAAGATATCAATGTTAGTTGGCCAATGAACAATATTAATGGTAGTTTTCCTATTATTTCGGAAAAAGATAAATTAGGAAAAACCTTAAAATACTTGGTTGATAATAATGAGGTTTTTTAATGAAAATACTTCTTACTGGTTCTACTGGCCAGTTAGGTCAAGATATTTTAAAGAGATTTTCTAAAAAATATTATTTTTTTAAACCTTCAAGAAAAGAATTAGATCTAACAAGATTAGATTACTGTGAGTTGTATCTTGAGAAAATTAAACCTGATATCATTATCAATTGTGCTGCTTATACAGAGGTTGATAAGGCAGAGATTGATATAAACAATGCATATATAGTAAATGCATATGCACCAGAGTTATTTGCAAATCATGTTTCTAAATTCGGAGGTAAATTACTTCATATTAGTACGGATTTTGTTTTTGATGGTAATAAAAATAAACCATATTCACCTTCTGATAAAAGAAATCCAATAAATGTTTATGGCAAATCAAAAGCATTGGGAGAAGAATTAATTGAGCTAAAGTTAGGGGGATCAGGTCAAGCAATTATTCTTAGGACCAGTTGGCTTATGTCCAATGTGGGCAAGAATTTCAATACAACTATGATTAATTTACTTACAAATAAAGAAATCATATCAGTTGTTAATGATCAGCTTGGAAGTCCTACATTTACAAATTCACTTTCTTTAGTATGCTCACAAATAATAAAATTAAATTTTTTTGAAACCTTAGAAGCTATTTCAAGCAAAACTTCTGTGCCTATATTGCATTGGGCTGAAGATGGCCCTGCTAGTTGGTATGAAGTTGCATTAGAGATAAGTAAATTAATGAAGAATATGAAAATATCAAACAAAATAGCAAAAGTAATACCTATTTCATCAATGGATTACCCAACTTTGGCTATAAGACCTTCTTATTCAGTGTTAGGATGCGAATCAACAAAAAAATTTTTAAATTTAAAAAGTGTTTTTTGGCGAGATTCATTGAAAAAAATATTAATTTATAAAAAAAATCAAATTTAGTAATTATTCCTAATGAAAAATTTTTATACAGAATTAGCAAAAGAATTAAATAAACCAAAAAGAATATTAATAACTGGAGGAGCTGGTTTCATCGGTGGCTTTTTAGTAAAGTATCTTCTACGAAAAAGTGATTTCATTGTTTTTAATCTAGATAAGATTAGTTACTGCAGTGATAATAAATCTATTGAGGAATTAATAAAATCTTTAGGAATATCAGAATTAAATAAATATAGTTTTCTAAAAGTAAATCTTCTGGAGTATAAATCTTTATTATCTGCTATTGAATTGGCCGATCCAGATATTGTTATACATTTGGCTGCCGAAAGTCATGTTGACAAATCGATTATTGATCCAAGGTCTTTTGTTGAGAGTAACATAATAGGAACTTATAATATTTTGGAGGCATGTAAAAAACATTTTGAAAATTTAGATAAGAAAAGAAGAATGGAATTTATTTTTCATCATGTCAGTACTGACGAAGTTTATGGGTCACTGGGTAAGAATGGAACCTTTTCCGAGGAGTCGAAATATATGCCTAATAGCCCTTATTCAGCATCAAAGGCATCAAGTGATCATTTAGTCAAAGCATGGAATAGTACTTATGGATTACCTGTCGTTATTACAAATTGTTCTAACAACTTTGGGCCTTATCAGTTTCCCGAAAAATTAATACCTGTCACAATAACAAAAGCCTTAAGAAATGAATCAATACCAATATATGGAGATGGGTCTAATGTACGTGATTGGCTATATGTAGAGGATCATATAGAGGCAATATTGCTGGTGGCTTTTTTTGGGATAAGGTCAAAAACTTACTGTATAGGTGCGTCCAATGAGAAAACTAATCTAGAATTAGTGGGAGAAATTTGCTCACTTTTGGATACTTTAAAACCTAAAAATGAATCATATAAACAATTAATTTCTTTTACAAAAGATAGATTAGGACATGATCAAAGATATTCTATTGACGCGAGTTTAATTAGGAGAGAGTTGGGATGGACTCCAAAGTACACTCTTGAAGAGGGATTGCATAAAACAATTAAATGGTATTTAGAAAATGAGGCGTGGATCGATAGAATGAATCAAAATAAATGAAATACTATTAAATTATCCTTTTATATTATGAATCTATATTTTATTGATGCTTTTAATGACCATATGTTTTCAAAACCTTTAACTTTAAGAGATGCTAATTATTCTGCAAAATATAAATATTTACTCATGAGAGAAAATTGGCCGAAAAGTGTGAAAGATCTGTACATGATTTCATGCGATTCTATAAATGAAAATCATTTTAAAAAATGGAATATATTAAATAATATACAAATTAAATCAATAAAACAATCAGAAAATAAAGTCCGAATAAATGATATGTATTTTATAACTGGTAAAACTTTAATCCAGAATTTTAAAAAATCATCATTATTTAGAGTCTTTATTATTGACTTATCAAAAAGATCTAATTTATATATATTAATAAATCACTTTTTCAATATTGTCGAGTCAATAAATCCTATTTTAGAAGATATAGATAAATCATTTTTAATTTGTGAGAGAGATCCAAGAATTTGCAGCAAATTCTTGAAAGAAAGTGAAATTAAAAACTTGAATAGATTAAAAGTTATTGAATTTCCTTATATACCTAGAAATGATCTTTTAAATCAAAAAGAATTTGAAACGAGAATAAAAAAATGTTCAATCATTGGGAATACTCATGAAATTGCAAGTAATCACCATTTTAGAAAAAGGACTGGGGCTTTATATTTTTCTTCTTTGAGAGGGTATTGTAGAAAATTATTTTTAGAAAAAAATTTGGATAAAAATTTTTTTAATTATTATGGAGGAATTGATAGCCAAAAATATAAAGTAAAATTTTTATCAAGTAATATTGCAAGGGTTTTATTAAAGATTCCAATTATTAGAGGCATTCTTTTCAGGCTAGTTAACTATCTAGATAGGAGTAATTCAAAAAGATATTATCAAAGTTTTAACATGTCAGATGTTCTTAAAAATCATATGATTGCATTATGTGGAGAGGAGGACATATTACAATTGCCTGTAATAGGTTTTTATGAAGCTTTAATATCAGGATGTGTACCTCTTGGTAGTTTACATTCTTTTTATGAAAAACAAGGTCTTAAAAAGAGCGTTCACTATTTACCATTTAATGGAGGTTATAAAGATGCTATAAGAGCAGTTAATGAGGGTTTAAGTAGCATAGAAAATTTGGAAAAAATTTCTAAAAATGGTATCAAATATTGTAATCAAAAACTGAATCCAAAAAATTTAGTAAAAATTCTTATAAATAGTAAAAATAACTAAATAATTATTTATTTAAAAGATTTTTATATATTAAATAAAATTAAATATGTTAGGTTTCTACATTTAAAAGAGGTATTTTAATCTAAGTTATTTTTAAAAGTGGATTCATTAATATTAAGATCATTAAAGATATTATCTCCTAAACCTAATCCCTTTGAATTAATAAGAATTGGAGGTAACAGAGATGGCGCATATTTAATACCTAACTGTTTAGATGGGATAACTGATTGCTTCTCTCCAGGGGTGAATAACTTTAAAAGATTTGAGGATGAGTTAGTCGTTAAATATAAAATAAAATCTCATTTATGTGATAAATCTTCCGATCTTGATTTATTTCAAACACCTATTATTAAAAATTGGCAAACTTTTCAAAAGAAATGGCTTGCCTCTTCTTTAAAAGAGGATTCTATTACATTAGAAGAATGGGTTGAAAAATATGCTTGTAATTCCCATGAACTAATTCTGCAAATGGATATAGAGGGTGCAGAATATGATGTTTTAAATCAAATATCTGAAGATCTTTTGAAAAGATTTAGGATAATAATTATAGAATTTCATAATCTTCATGAAATTTTATTAAAAAGCAAATTCTCAAAAGATATATATTTATTACTAAAATCTTTATCTAAAAATCATACCTCAGTTCATTTGCATCCTAATAATTGTGATGAAGCTATTAATGTGCCAAATTTTAATATTAATCTCCCAAATGTCTTGGAAATTACTTTTTTAAGAAATGACTTTATGAAAGCAGCGCAAAAAAATGAATTTGTTATAGTGCCAAATAATAATGATATAGTTTCAAATGTTGTTTTTAAGAAACCAATATTCCTAAATAAAAATTGGAAAAAATTAAATCCTAAAAAAATCAAGATTAACAAAAAAAAAATAATAAAAGATTGGCTTTTTTATCTTATAATAATTACTATAGTTTTTCTACCCATGTGTTTTTATAAAATGCTTCCAAATAAGCCTATTCTATTGAGAAAAATTTCATCTTTTATAAGAAATTTCCAATTCTAATTTTGAAAAAATTTGTTTACAGTTTATTCTTAGCTATAAATTCTTGAATTGTTTCTTTTAGACCATCATTTAAATTAATTTCTGCATGCCATCCCAGTTTATTTAATTTACTTATATCAAGTTTTTTTTTAAAAGTCCCATCAGGCTTAGAATCGTCCCATTTTATTACACCCTGGAATTTAGTTAATTTTGCAATTAAATATGCAAGTTCTTTAATCGAAATATCTTTCCCAGTACCTACGTTTAAATAGCTTAATGGAGATCCGTCTGCGTCTAAAGGAGAATTTTTGAAATTTGGATCCCAATTTTCTAAAACAAATAAAATAGCATTTGCTAAATCATCAACATGTAAAAATTCTCTTAACGGATTTCCCGAACCCCAGCAAATTACTTCAGATAAAGACTTATTAGATGCTTCGCTAAACTTTCTTATGAAACTAGCTATGACATGGCTATTTGTATCATGATAATTATCTCCAGGGCCATATAAATTTGACGGCATTAATGAAATAGCATCGAAGTTATATTGTTTCCTTAAAGAATCACAAAGTTTTATTCCTGCTATTTTTGCTAAAGCATAATATTCATTTGTTTTTTCAAGACTTCCAGTTAATAAATATTCTTCCTTTATGGGTTGAGGACAATTTCTTGGATAAATACAACTACTGCCTAAGAAAAGAAGCCTTTTGACATTTGATTTCCATGCATTATCTATTATATTTGTCTGTATTTTTAGATTTTCAATTATAAAGTCAGCAGGGTTTAGATTATTAGCTAAGATCCCTCCCACTTTAGCAGCAGCTACAATTACTATATTTGGTTTTTTATTCTCAAACCATCTTTTTACATTTGTTTCTTCTAAAAGGTTAAGTTCTTTTTTTGAAGGCGTTAATAAATTTTTTTGACAATAACCTTTCTCTAAAAATTTTCTTTTTATTGCACTGCCTACCATGCCTGTAGATCCTGCAATAAATACCTTATCTTGTTTCGTAATAAATACCATCTTTTAATTAATTTTTTTTCCTTTCGATTTAAAACCTGCGTTATTTAATATGATCTCTTTTGATGCTTCTTTTTTATCAAAATCAATCATCTCCTCTATAAGTTCTTCTAGAGTGATTTTTGGTACCCATCCAATTCTCTTTATTGCTTTGGTTGAATCTCCAGTAAGTTCATTAACTTCCGTTGGTCTGAAATATCTTTTATCTATTTTTATTACAATTTTACCATTATCGCATCTTTTGCCTACTTCATTAATTCCTTCGCCTTCCCATATTATTGATGGTTTACCTTTAATATTCCATTTCAATTTTTCTGCACAAATCTCTATAAATCTTCTTACTGTTTCAGTTCTACCTGTTGCTATTACATAATCTTCTGGTTTTTCCTGTTGAAGCATCATCCACTGCATTTTCACATAATCTTTTGCATGCCCCCAATCCCTTTTGGAATCTATATTTCCTAAATATAAGCATTCTTCTAATCCTGCATCAATTCTTGCTAGACCACGAGTTATTTTTCTAGTTACAAATGTTTCTCCTCTTCTAGGGCTCTCATGATTAAATAGTATTCCATTGCATGCAAACATATTATATGCTTCTCGGTAGTTAACAGTTATCCAATAAGAATATAATTTTGCACATGCATATGGACTTCTTGGATAAAAAGATGTGTTTTCATTTTGTGGAGATTCTTGAATAAGTCCATATAATTCACTAGTACTTGCTTGGTATATTTTAGTTTTATTTGTAAGACCTAATATTTTTATTGCTTCAAGAATTCTTAATGTACCAATACCAACAGAATCGGCTGTATAAATAGGCGATTCAAAGCTTACTGCAACGTGACTTTGAGCTCCCAAGTTATATATTTCATCTGGTTGGATTTGTTGAATTATTCTTATTAAATTTGTACTGTCAGTTAGATCTCCGTAATGCAAAATAAAATTTTGTTCTTTCTGATGAGGATCTACATATAAGTGATCTATTCTATGTGTATTAAAACTACTTGATCTACGTTTTATTCCATGGACAATATAGTTTTTTTTAATAAGAAATTCTGCTAAATAACTTCCATCTTGACCTGTTATCCCAGTTATTAGGGCTTTTTTTTTTCCTTCATTTTTCTAATAAATACATAATAATTGTATTACAACAATTATTATATGATAGTCTAAATAGAAAGAAATTTTTAAATTAAAAACTAATTGACATAGTAAAATTAATCTCAAAAAATTTTGAAAACTTACATTTCAGTATCCATGATATTTTGTTCAGAACCCATTTTAAATCTATACAAATTCTCTATTTTGCCAAATAATTTTTAAAATACTATGAGTGAAATGATTGAAGAACGATTTAGTGAAAATAATGATAATGAAATAGATCTTCGTTTTCTCTTTAATAGTATTTCCAGAAATAAAAAATTTATTTCAATTTTTTCTGGGATATTTTTTATATTATTTTGTATCTACGGTCTATTACAGAAAAGAGTATATGAAGGGCAATTTCAGATAGTCCTTGATGTCAAAAAAGAAAGTTTAAATAATAAACTTTTGGGAAGTTCTGGTGTAAGTGATTTAGTAAATTCTCAATTGGGAGTAGAGTTGGGAGGATCATCAGCAAAGTCTTTAAATACTGAAGTTGGAATTCTGAATAGTCAATCTGTCCTCATGCCAGTTTTTGAATATGTTCTAGATGTTAAAAGAAAGAAGAAAAAAAATATTAAAATGATTTTTTCTAAATGGAAAGAAGATAATTTAAAAATAAAATTATTAAAAGGAACTTCTATACTTGAAATTAAATATAAAGATGTTGATAAAAAATTAATAAATATTGTTCTTGAAAAAATTGGAGAAACATATCAAATTTATTCTGGTTTGAGTGATAAAGAGTCTAATAAATTACAAAAAGAATATTTAATTTCCCAAATTAATTTGTATAAAAAAAATTCTAGAGATTCTATAAATAAATTACAATCATTTGCAATTGATAAGGATCTCCAGATAGGAGAAATTGGATCTAATTTTGCAAATTATTCTCAAAATACTAAAGAAATTAAAGGTTCTTATTTAGATACAAATATTAGTATAGAAAGATTAAGAATAAAGGCTTCTAATGAAATAAGAAATATTGATTTACAAATTAAAAAAATAGAGAATTTAGGTAATAATATTGATGAACTTCAATATATTTTTGCTATTGTCCCAGAACTATATCCAGAAGGTACGCCAAAAGAGGTTATTGATATAGAGAAAGCTTTTTTAAATCAAAAAAGTAGGTATACAAATAAGGACCCCAATTTAAAACTAATTCTAAATAAAAGAAAAGTTTTGGTTGAGATATTACAGAGAAAAACTATTGGTTATTTAAAAGCGAAAAGATTATTAAATGAGGCTGTTATGGAGGCAGCTACTAGACCCAAAGAAACACTTCTTAAATATAAAGAATTAACACGTAATGCAATCAATAATGAAAGAATTTTAATTCAACTTGAAAGTCAACTTAAAAATGTAGAGTTAATAGAAGCTAAATTTAATGAACCTTGGAGATTAATCTCTAAGCCTACAACAAATGATATTCCAATTTACCCTCAGAAAAAAATTATTGCTTTTATTGGATTAACATTAGGTTTTTTATTTAGTTCTCTAATAGCTATTTATAAAGAAAAAAAATCAGGTAAAATATATGAAGAAGAACAATTAGAAAAGATACTTAATTCGAAAGTTATAGAAAAGTTTAGTTCAAAAACAGAAGAATTTTTACTTACATCAAAATCAATTCTAATAGAAGAAATTATTAAAATAAATCAATTACAAAATGTTGTTTTTATTACTTCTCCTGATGTTGAGTTAGAAGATGCAGAAAAGTTACTAAAAAATTTTAATGATGAATACAAGTTCAAGATAACAGATAAGTTTTCAAAACTTAAAGAAGATGATTTAGTTTTACTTTTGACTGAATTGGGCAAAGTAAGATTTTCTCAATTAAACCTTATAAATTCTAGACTTAAATCCTTCAACAAAAATATATTTGGAATAATACTCTTAACAAGTTAATTTTTCTATGAAATAGAATTATGAGAAAGTTTTAAATATTTAAGAATAATTTAAATAAAAATTATGACATCACATAATAAGAAAATTTTAATTACGGGAGTAGCTGGCTTTATTGGATCAGCAGTGGCAAAGAAATTAATTAATGATGGGGAAAGTGTTATTGGGATAGATAATATTAATAATTATTATGATAAAAAACTAAAAATTGACCGTTTAAAAAGCTTAAAAAATATTTCTTTAGAAAAAGGCGCAAATTTCGTTTTTAGAAAAATTGATATAAAAAATAGCAATTCTTTAAAATATATCTTCAAGAAATTTGATCCAAAATTAGTCTTAAACTTAGCAGCCCAAGCTGGTGTTAGATTTTCCATAACAAATCCAGAATCTTATATAAATAGTAATCTTGTTGGATTTTCAAATATTCTTGAATGCTGCAAAAGTTTTAATATTGAACATTTAGTTTATGCATCTAGTAGCTCAGTATATGGCGGTAATACAAATTTGCCTTTTATGGAAGATAAACCAGTCAATCATCCAATAAGTTTATATGCAGCTACTAAAAAATCTAATGAATTAATGGCTCATTCCTATAGTCATCTTTTTAATTTGCCTTGTACTGCTTTACGTCTTTTTACAGTTTATGGCCCATGGGGAAGACCTGATATGGCACCCATGATCTTTACAAAATCAATAATAAATAAAGAACCAATTAACATTTTTAATTATGGAAATATGTCTAGAGATTTTACTTTTATAGATGACATAACAGAAGCTTTAATGAGATGTTGTTTTAAAAAAGCTACCCCAAATAACAATTTTGATAGTTATGACCCACTCCCATCAACCTCTTTTGCTCCTCATAGAATATTCAATGTAGGCAATTCTAAACCTATTCAGATAATGAAATTTATTGAAACTTTGGAGGATAAAATTGGAATTAAAGCAATAAAAGTTTTTAAAGAACTTCAACCTGGCGATGTTATTTCTACTTGTTCGGATAGTTCAAAACTCTATGAATGGATCAATTTTAAGCCAAAATTTGATTTAGATACAGGATTAACTTTATTTGTAGACTGGTATAAAAAATACTATAAAGTATGAAGAATATTTTAGTTACTGGTGGTACTGGATTTATAGGCAGTCATACATGTTTGGCTCTACTAGAGAGGGGTTATAAACTAACTGTTATTGATTCCAACATAAATAGTAATCCTTTATCACTTAAGAGAGTAGAAGAAATTTATCTAACAAAAAATAATAATATTCCAAAAATAAATTTTGAAAAAGGTGATATTAGAGATGAGAAATTTCTAAGTAATGTTTTTCTGAAAGCTAAAAATAATTCATCTTCAATTGATGCTGTAATCCATTTCGCGGGATTAAAAGCTGTTGGAGATTCGGTTAATAATCCTCTCTCATATTGGGATATGAATTTTAATAGCTCATTAAATTTAATAAAAGTTATGGATAAGTTTTATTGCAAAACTATAGTATTTAGTAGTAGTGCAACAATTTATGGGGATGCTAAAAATATTCCTATTGATGAAGAATCAGAGATAAAACCAACAAATCCTTATGGTCATACAAAGGCCTGTATAGAATATCTCCTAGACGGGGTTTTTAATAGCTCTAATTCAGACTGGCGAGTGGCTAATTTAAGATATTTCAATCCTATTGGGGCTCATGAGAGTGGTTTGATTGGGGAAGATCTTTTCAATAAGCCAAATAACTTATTTCCTTTTATTTGTGGAGTAGCTCAAGGTAAATATAAACAATTAAATATCTTTGGAAATGATTGGGAAACTCCTGATGGGACAGGAATAAGAGATTATATACATGTTATGGATTTAGCAGAATCCCATTGTAGCGCTCTCAAATTTTTAATAGAAAAGGATCCACAGATATTAAAATTAAATATTGGAACTGGAATTGGCACAAGTGTACTGGAATTAATTGAAAATTTTAAAGAAATTAATAAGTGCGATATTCCATATGTTTTCTGTCCAAGAAGGCCTGGAGATGTGCCAATTTTAATTGCAGATAATAGAAAGGCTATCTCTTTACTTGATTGGCATCCAAAAAGAAATATTCAAGATATGTGTAGAAATGGTTGGGATTGGCAAAAGTTAAACCCAAGAGGTTTTATAAATAAAAAATTAATTTAATTCTGCACGCCCATATTTATCAATAAACCTTATTATGTCGTCTTCTCCAATATAGGACCCACTTTGCACTTCAATCAAAATAAGAGGTGAATCGCCTAAATTCGTTAACCTATGTTTAGTACCCATGGGGATATAAGTACTTTGATTTTCCTTTAAAACAAGAATATTTTCATCAATTTCAACTTTAGCTATTCCTTTTACTACTATCCAATGTTCTGAACGATGTTTATGTAATTGAAGGGATATTTTTTCTTTAACTTTTATATTTAATAACTTAACTTGCCATGTTTTATCTTCAATAATTGAAATGTAATGACCCCATGGTCTAAATATTTTTTTATGTTTTGTTGCTTCATCTTTATAATCTGTTTTAAGTTTATAAACAATATTTTTGATTTCTTGGGTTTTATTTATATTTGAAATCAGAACTGCATCATTGGTCTCAACTACTATAAGATCTTTAAGACCTGTTCCAACAATTAATCTATTTTCACTTCTAAAATAACAATTTTTAGAATCTTGAATTAATGTTTTACCTTCAGAGAAATTACCATTTTTATCTTTTTGGGAGTTTTCCCAAATTGCTTTCCAATGCCCAATATCGCTCCATCCTACATCTAGAGGAATGATAATCCCATCTTCAGTTTTCTCCATTACTGCATTATCAATAGATATATTTGGGCATTTTTCGAACGAATCTTTATTAATTCTTATAAAGTCATAATCTTTTATGTTATTTATAAGTGATTCTTTGCATTGATAATATACTTCAGGTTTATATTTTTTTATTTCATTTAAAATCTTGCTGGCCTTAAAGATAAAAATTCCACTATTCCAAGAGTATCTAGAATCTGCTAGAAATTTTTTTGCATTTTCTAGATTTGGCTTTTCAACAAATTCAAGAATTTTATGTCCTTTAATTTCTTTATTATTTAAACAAGTATGAGACTTAATGTATCCATATCCTGTTTCTGGATATTTAGGAATAACCCCAAAAGTAACTAATTTTTCTTGCTTTGCATTCTTTATCCCTTCATTTAATGCAGAAATGAATTTTGAATTGTTATCAATTTTGTGGTCTGAAGATAAGACTATTAATATAGGATCTTTTCCATCTTCTAAGCTTTTTAAAGCTGATAATATTATTGCAGGACCAGTATTTTTCGCAAATGGCTCTAAAAGTATTGATTTAGGATTTATTTTAATGTTTCGCATTTGTTCTGCAACAATAAATCTATGTTCTTCATTACATATTAAAATTGGGCTTTCAATGTTTTTTAATTCTAAAATTCTTTCAACTGTATTTTGAAGCAAAGAATTATTATTTTTAGAGCAAAAAGATAGAAATTGTTTAGGAAAACTTTTTCTTGAGGCAGGCCAAAGTCTAGATCCTGATCCTCCACATAATATTAAAGGAACAATATAGTCTTTGCTGACCATTAATTTTGTAATGAATATTAGTTATATTAACTCATTTATAAAAATTTATTTCTAAAAATTTTTTTTAAATATT
>CESW01149527.1_pt1 | contig 37019 bp, 36 predicted proteins | sample 531171 | NCBI WGS metagenome assembly CESW01 (sample SAMEA2621859, study PRJEB7988) | marine metagenome | biome: marine biome (ENVO:00000447); feature: surface water layer (ENVO:00002042); material: "saline water (ENVO:00002010), including plankton (ENVO:xxxxxxxx)" | depth 5 m
GAAGATGAAAATTTATTAATTAAAAATTTTGAAAAAATTAAAACAGAAAATTATGGTCTCAATACATCGCTCTTTATAAAAGAAGGTTTTCAATGGATGAAAAGAAAGTATGGTTTTGATAGTAAATGGTCAATGCAAATGTTTGTAAAATGTTTCTATGATAGTTTTTTTGAGAATAACCCAATTTTAAATAAATATAAATTATGAAAAATTTAGGAAAAAACAAAGTTTCAAAAATTCTTAATCAAAAGAGAAATCAATTAGGTGTAAATAATTATTATAATTATTTATTAATTAAGATTAACAAAAAAACTGAATTAAATTTTATTGGAAATAATTTATTTATTTACATTTTGAGCTGTAAAGATCCTAAAGCAATTATTAAAATAAATAAAAATTATACTTCTATAAAAAAGGAAAATCTTTTTAAAATTAAGAAAAATAAATTTGACTTAGTAAAAATTGATTTAAAAGGCTCAGCTTCAATCTTGTTTGTATATAGAGAAAAGAAGACTTCATCAAAGAAACAACCGGTATCTATTAAAAAAGTAAAAGATATTTATTCGGTCACTAAACCGTGGGGATATGAGCAATGGTTAACAGGATTAAAAAACAAACAATTTGCCTTCAAAAGAATTTTTTTAAAAAAAGGAACAAAAACCTCTCTTCAATATCATGTTAAAAAAGTTGAAAGTAATTATTTGTACAAAGGAAAAGCTAGATTGCATTATATGAACAAAAATATTCCACTTATCAAAAATAATTTTTCTAAAATTTTAAAAGCTACAAAAAGTAATACCATCAATCAAGGACATGTTATTAATGTTAAACCTAAAACAATACATAGGCTTGAAGCAATATCTAATTTAATTTTATTTGAAGTATCATCTCCGCACTTGAGCGATGTAGTTAGAGTAAGTGACGACAGCAATAGACCAGATGGTAAAATTAAAGATGAGCATAAAAAAAAAATCGCCTAAATTAGTTTGTATTTTAGCTGCTGGTATAGGTTCTAGGATGGGAGAATATACATCGGTTATTAATAAGTCATTACTTCCAATTAACTTTAAGTCATCTCTTACTAAAATTATTGAAAATTTTCCAACTAACACAAAATTCATAATTGCCACCGGTTTTAAGAAAGAAAATTTACAAAACTTTACAAAAATTATAGGGAATAAAAATATAAAGATAGTAGATGTAAAAAAATATACAGGTCCTGGATCTGGACCGGCTTATTCCTTATATGCATGTAGAAAATATCTTAAAAAAAGTTTTTATTTTATTCCATGTGACACCTTGATTGATGAAAATTTTTCTAAAAGTGAAAAATCAAATTGGCTTGGTGTAGGAAAAGTTAAAAAAAAATATCAAGATTATTGTAATTTTTTAGTAAACAAGAAATTACAAATAATAAAAATTTTTGATAAAGTAAGACCAACAAAAAGTTCATATCATAACTTTTCAGGTCTTGGCTATATAAAGGACTCAGAGAGGTTCTGGAAATGTTATAAAAAAAATTCAAATATTAAAAATTATGAGCTCTCCATTGTATTTAATGAATTTATAAAACAAAAAAAAACAATCATCAAAAGGCATTTTTGGGAAGATATTGGAACAATAGAAAAATATAAGTCCATTAAAAAAAAATATGAGAAATATGACTTTAGTAAAATAAACGAAATTATTTACTTTGAAAAAAATAATGTTATCAAGTTTCATACCAATAAGAAAGATCTGAAAAATAAGTACAAAAAATATTTAATAAATCCATCAGCATTTCCGTCAGTAAAAGTGAATAATGAGTTTTTATATTATAAATATATTTATGGAAAAAACTTTTATGAAATAGCAGACTCAAAAATATTTAGAAGATTACTCCAGTGGTGTGATAAAAAACTTTGGAAAAAAAAGAAAACAAAAAAACTATCTTTCTTGAGAGCGTGTCAAAAATTTTATTTTGATAAAACGCATTCACGTTTAAATTTATTTATGAAAAATAATAATTATAAAACTGATAGTTTTAAACATATTAATAATAAGAAAATTCCTAATATTGATAAATTAATTAAAAAAGTTGATTTCAAAAAAATTTACCAAGGTGTACCTTGCTATATTCATGGAGATTTGCAATTTGATAACATTATAATGACCCGTAACAATGATTTTAAATTAATTGATTGGCGTCCAGATTTTGGGGGTTTAATAAATTTAGGGGACTTATATTACGATTTATCAAAAATTTTAGGTGGAATATTGATAAATTATAAAGAAATTAAAAAAAATAATTTTTGTTATAAAAAAAATTTAAATAAAGTATTTTTTAAATTACCATCATCAAAAAATAAAAAATTTTTAATTAATGAACTCAAAAAATATTGTTTAAATAAAAAATTGGATTTTAAAAAAATTGAATTGATTACTGCTTTGATTTTTTTAAATATGTCACCTATGCATAAGCACCCATTTGATAAAATTTTGTTTTGTTACGCAAAAACATTGATAAATGAAAAAATTAATGAGAATTAATACAGATACAAATCTTTATTTTTCAATTTCTTCTTCTCCTACTAATAAAGGTTCAAATCTACATAATTTTATCTTTAAAAAATATCATATAAATTCAATTTATATTCCTCTTGCTGTAAATAATTTAATTTCATTTTTAAATTTTGCTAAAGATTTGAATATAGCTGGTTTTTCAGTTTCAATGCCTTTTAAAAAACAAATCATTAAATTTTTAAATAAAAAATCTAGAGAAGTGCTATTAACAAATTCTTGTAACACAGTTGTTATAGAGAATTCTAGACTAATTGGTTATAATACAGATTATATTGCTATCGAAAAAATACTTAAAAAATTTATAAAATTTAAAAATAAAGAAATTCAAATTCTCGGTTATGGAGCAACCTGTAAGACTGTTATTATTGTATTAAAAAAATTAGGTTTTAAGTATATAAATATTTTCGCGAGAAATAGAAAAATCAAAAATAAAAAAAACTATAGTGTCTTTCCATGGAATGATAGAAACGAAAAGAAATTTGATATTTTAATTAATACAACACCTATAGGCATGAACAGAACTAAAGTTGATAAATGTCCAATTACGACAAGAAGTATTTCACAAAAAAAAGTAATTATTGATTTTCCAATAGCAAGTAAAAAAATAACATCTCTTGAATTAAAATCTAAACAATTAGGAATTAAATATTATTCAGGCAAAGATATTCATTTTTTACAAGGAGTAAGCCAGTCTCAAATTTATGTAAAAAAGAAAATTGGATTTAAAATTCAAAAAATGATAAAAAATAAATTATATTAATGTTTAAACCAGGATATTTAATTATTGATGTAGACGGTGTGATGACTACAGGCCAGTTTTTTTATTCTGAAAAAGGTAAAGTTTTGAAAATTTTTGGACCTGATGATAATGATGCTTTAAGTTTACTTAGTAGATATCTCAAGATTCATTTTGTTACAGGCGATAGAAAAGGTTTTAAAATATCAAAAAAAAGAATTGTGGATCATATGGGTTTTAAGCTCGATTTAGTAAGTACAATTAAAAGACATAAATGGATAGAACAAAGATACGATTTAGATAAAACAATTTATATTGGTGATGGAATTTTTGATTATTTAGTTATGAAAAAAGTAAAATATTCAATTTGTCCATCTAACTCAGATATATTATGTAAAAAATATTCTAATTTTGTAACTAAAAGATCGGGTGGAGACAGAGCTGTTTCTGAAGCTTGTAGACATATACTAAAAAAATTTTTTAAGAAAAATATTGAAGAAATAAGTTTGAAAGGAAAATTTTCAGGAGAATGGACAGCTTGAGTATTATTGTGATAAAAAAAATTAAAAAATAAAATTATGAATTTATTAGAAAAAAACGGATTTATTTTGATCAAAGGTGCATTAAGTAAACAAACTATATATCAAATCAAAGAAAGGCTAAAAAAATTGAAACCAAAAGCATATGTCCCTTTCACTGACATACCATGGGGTTTTGGAAATCTTCTTGAAGATAAGATTTTTTCTAAAATACTTTCTAATACAAAAATAAATATACAACTTGAAAAATTTTTCGATACCAAAAATTATATTTTTAATCATCTGATGGTTAATAATAAAGCTCCTTTTTTTGGACCATCAGTCGAATGGCATCAAGAAATTTATAATGTAAATACTTATGCACCTGGTTATAAACCAAAGGATTGGCGAAATTTTCTTCAAACTTATATTGCTATAGATAGGCAGGATATTCATAATGGTTGTTTGAAAGTGCTTAAAGGATCACACAAGTATGGTGTTCAGAAAAATTTTAATGTCATCAACGAAAATTTGAGTCATAAAAGAAGCATTTTATTTAAAAGTTTGAAAAAATTAGAAAAAAAATGTAATTTAGTAGACTGCATAATGGAACCAGGAGATGCTATAGTTTTTAACCATTTGTTGGTGCATGGCTCCCCGTCAAACTGTAGTTCAAAACCAAGAAGATCAATTGTTTTACAATCAAGAAAAATTGGTAAGAAAAAAAATTCATATATTTATAAAAAAGAAACAAGTTTCAGAACTAATTTTGTAGTTAAAGCTTTAAAAAAAAGAATAAGTAAACTTACAGAATCAAATTTTTATAGTGCTTTTAAATAAATAATTCTATAGATTTTATTTAAAATTTTATTAAACATTATTCTTTTAAATTTAATTTTTTTAAAGTTTTTAAATGGCTCATTGATGTTTATATCAGGCACTCCTTCAGGATTAAAACCATTCTTTTTATCCCGTGCCAAACCCCAAGTTAGAAATTGATATCCTAAAGTATTAATATTTTTTTCAAGTTTTAATTCTTTAATTCTAAATCTTAAAATTGGATGAAAAGAGGGTATCAAACTATCATCAAATTTTGGATCAGAAATTATAAATTTAATATATTTACTATTATTTTTATAATAAGAATTCAATTTATAATAGGTTAAGGAAATTTTTTTCATTATTTTTTGGTCAGATATGAACCAACCATCTGTAAATCCGTATCCTTCATTTAATTTAGACCAATTTGATGTATAAAATATATTCTTCTTTAAAAGTTTAAAATTTATTTTTTTAAAAAAAACACAGTCATATCTCATGATAAGTATATAGTCATATTTTTTTTTTATTAGTTCAAAACATTTCTTTAAAGAATAAAGTCTAGAGTAATTATTAAAAATTATTTTTTCTCCAGCCCATGGTCCAGTTTTTTTTAGATTATATTTTAATTTAGGTACTTTAAATTTTTTTTGTTTTTCAATTTTAAATTTTAAAGGTTTAAATTTTTTTATTAATCTTTTGGACTCTTTTATATTATCTCCCCAGCCATGAAGATAGATATCAATATTATAATATTTAAGAAAATTTTTTTTTAAATACTCATAAGCAAGATCAAAGCTTTGTATATCATTCCGCATGTTTTTTCCTGAAAATTTTCCATGTAGACAAATTGCTATTTTCATAATCTAGAATAATTTTATATTAAATATTAAGTTTAATTATTTATTAACTTTAAATTGATATTAAATAATAACTTATTAAGCTAAAATTAAGGATAAACTTATGAAACATTTTTTTTATTTTTTAAAAAATTTTCAAGATCTTCTGGAGTGCCTAATCCCCACATATCGTCAACTTTTTCAATGATAATCCTCTTATTATCTTTGATTGCCTCATTAAAAACAGGACAGACATAAAATTCATTATTTACTCTTAAATTTTTTTTTATCATTTGTTTTGCATATTTAACATATTCAGATCCTTTTCTCCAAAAATATATCCCAACTGTGGCATTATCTGAAATTACTTTTTTTTCCGCAACTTCTAATACATTACCAATTTCATCTACTCTTGCGTATGACCATTTAGGATGAATAGATTTAAATATAAGAATACCAGCGTCATTTTTCTTTGACATAAATTTATACATAGATTTGGAGCTATTCCATTCTATATATTGATCTGAGTTTGCAATTATTAATGGGTTTTTATTATTTATAAATTTTTCTGCTAACAAAGTTGTACTTGCTGCTCCTTCGGTTAATTTATTTACAACAATAACTTTACAGTTAGGGGCGAGGACACATAACAAACTTTTAATATTATATTTTTTTTCATGTTCTTCTCTAACTAAAAAAATAAAATTTGCATCGAGAGAAAGATTTTCTATCACAACTTGAATCATTGACTTTTTATTAATTTCAATCAGTGGTTTCGGAAATGTGTATCCTGCGTTTTTAAATCTAGAACCCTCACCCGCCATTGGAATAAGAACATTAAGTTTATTATCTTTCCATTTGGATTGTTTTTTCATATCTAATTTTACATTATTAATTGATCTTTTAATTAAATTTAAATTTAATTCATTTATCTCATTTATTCCAATCAAATGAGCCCCAGAATTTTTTGCAGCCTCTCTTCCAAAATATGAGTCCTCAATTATTAAACAATCTTTTGGTGAATTATTTAATTTGATAAAAATTTTTAAATAAATTTCTGGATGAGGTTTTGGATTTATCAAATTTTCATTGCTCAGATAAAATTTTATAAATTTTTTAATTTTTAATTTTTTTAAACAAATTTCTACTGTTTTTTTTATTGCATTAGAAGCAACAACTAAATTGTATTTTGTGCTCAAAGTTGAAAATAATTTATAGATATTGTTATTAAAGGATATATTTTTTTCCAATAAAATTGTTGTGAATTTATTTTTTGTTTTTATAATTTTTGAAATTTCAGATTTTAAAATTTTTTTCTCTTTATTTAAGATATTTAATTTTTCTGATGTGGGCAATCCATCAAATTTTTTTAAGTGATCATTGTAAGATATAACATATTTTTTTTTGGTTTGATGAAGTGCAATATTTAATGCTTCAAAATGTATTTTTTTCGTGTTGACCAACACCCCATCCAAATCAAAAATTATTGTTTTTATCATTTGTATTTTTGAATAAAGTCTGAGCAAATACCTGCACAATTAAATTTTTTGTAATATCCTCTTTCTGGCAGTACGCAAATACTATTTTTTATTAATTTTTTTCCTGGGTAGGCCCAGATAAACCCATTTGAAGTTAGAGTATAATCATCATTTTCATGCCAAAAGCAGATGGCATTAAGTTTTTTTAGTTTTTCAAGTGCCAAAATATCTTTCGCATGGCACCAAAGTTTATTGTTATTTAGAAAATTTTTTTCAATCTTATATTGAGGCTCATCATGCCCAAGATAAAATTTATCTTTATAAATTCTTACATCAATCTCAACATTATAACCTTTCGATAATGCTTCCAAAATATATTCTGGTTTATTTTCATCTTTAAAATTAGGTCCATCTAAATTTCCTCGGTGACTAATTAAATACATAGATTAATTTATTATTATCATCTTAAATTAGTAAGCATAGATAATTAATATACTTAAAATTAAAGAACTTAGAATATTTTTTTTCTTTAATAAAATGAACAGGTTTAATATATATTACATTTAAAATTTTATTCAAAATTATTCTTTTAAATTTAATCTTCTTAAAATTTTTACAGGGTATATTTACATCTATATCGGGTACACCAGCAGGATTGAACTTGTTAAATTTATCACGCACTAATCCCCAAGTTAAAAATTGATAACCTAAAGTATTAATATTTTTTTCTAAGTTTAATTCTTTTATTCTAAATTTTAATATGGGATGAAAAGAAGATATAGAATCTTCATTTAATTCTGGACCCGATAGTATAAAATTGATATATTTACTATTATTTTTATAATAAAAGTTTAACCTATCATAGGTATAAGCAATTTTTCTCATTATTTTTTGGTCAGATAGAAACCAACCATCTGTAAACCCATATCCTTTATTTAATCTAGACCAATTTGATACGTAAAATGTATTTTTTTTTAGAAGATCAAATTTAATTTTTTTATAAAAAATACAGTCATATCTCATAACAAGAATGTAGTCATATTTTTTTTTAACTAATTTAAAACATTCCTTTAAAGAATAAAGCCTAGAGTAATAGTTAAAAAACTTTTTTTTTGCAGACCATGGTCCAGTTTTTTTCATCTTGTATTTGAGTTTGGGTGTTTTAAATTTTTTTTGTTTTTCAATTTTAAACTTTAAAGGTTTAAATTTTTTTAATAATCTTTTTGTATCTTCAGGATTATCATCCCAACCATGCAAATAAGTATCGATATTATAATTATTTAGAAAATTTTTTTTAAAATAATCATAGGCAAGATCAAAACTTTGTGTTTGATTACGTAAATTTTTTCCTGAAAATTTACCATGAAGACAAACTGCTATTTTCATAATTTAGGATATTTTCACATTAAATATAAAGTTTAATTATTGATCGACAATATTTTGAGAAACGATTGAAAGGCAGATTAAGTATAGAGTTAAAATAATCATCACCAATTTCGAAATTTCCTTTTAGTTCTAAAACGTTGTTGTCATCATTTACTTTTAAATTGTTTTGAAAATTAAAATACTCAATTTCTGTATCAAATGTTAGTCTTATGTTGTTAAATGTAAAATACTCTCTTAAATATACCACTTTAACAATTGGTGAGAGAACTCCATAATCTTTATCAAAAATTCCATTTTTAATAAAATAATTTTTTGTTTCATCATTAATTGACTCACTTGTTTTAAATCTTCCTTCTATAGAACTTATTTTTTTTTCAAGTAAATTAATCTTACTAGTTTTAGGATAATTTCTTATCCTTATTTTTTTTCTTGGAACTATACCTTCCTCAGAATCCTTGAAGCTTGTTTTTATTTTATTATCAAAATAAATACTTTCTACTTTTCTCTTGGGATACAAAATTTTTGCGTTATTTTTAATAAACTTAAGCTTTAAATCCTTGAGCTGTTTTATATTGGTTGAAAATTTTAGTTCTTTTCTAAAGCTCATATTAATTATTCAGAATAATTTTTGAAAACTTATCTAATTCTTTTTCTTTTATAAAATTGCTACAATCAAAATTTTTAATCTGAGCTAGTCCACCTAAAAATTCTTGTTTTTTGTTATAAGCTGAAACACATGTATTTAAGTTTCTAAGTGTTGCGGATTTTATAAAAGTTCTCGAACCATCTTTGACTGCCACGCCGATATCAGAGTTTTCACTTGTTAAGTTATTTATATTTACTGATGACTTTTCACCAACAGATATTCCTTTATCCTCACACAAGTTTACTTTTATAAAATCAATTTGATATTCACCGTAAGAAAAATCTACACAATCATTTCCAGCTTCATTAATCTTTAAATTTGAAATATTTACTTTTGAGAAATCTAAGTCTAGTGCATCAAAAGCAGCGTTAATGATATTAATTTGTTTTATATATCCCTTAGAATTTAAAATATTTATTGTATCTTCACATCCACCAAATTCTGCATCTAACTCAACATTTGAAAAAGTAACTTTATAAAAATTTAAACAACCGGTTTGACCAAATATATTTAATCTTGAGTTACTATTTTTTACGTCCAAATTTTTATTTGACTTACCTCTAAATATTATTTTGTATTCATTTAAAACTAAATCTTTAAAATAAAAGAAATCTTTATTATTATCTTGGGTAAGTGTAATAACTTTTTTATCTTCGTTTAAATCAACACTTGAATTTTTTGAATATAAAATTTCTCCATCTTCAAGTTTTATTTTATTTAAGTGTTGAAAATTGTTAAAGTATGAATTTTTGGATGGATAAAGCAAATACCTTTCAGAATTAAAATTTGACATTCGCATCAGATTAATAATATCATTATCATTTAATTTAATTTTATTACAATTTAAAGTTATCTCACATTTTTCAAAACTAAAATTTTTTAAAGCATTTTTATTAACCAAGATTATTCCTTGTGAATATTTTTCACTATCATTAATAAGATTTGACCAATCGTAATATTGATTAGTGTAAAATTCCTCTTTTGTTATTGCTTTTGAAATTAATTCTAAATTTTGAATCATTGTTGAAAAAATATCATTAATAATTTCTTCAATATTAACTAAATCACTAGTTTTTTTATAGATACTATTAATTAATTTTTTTTTATCGATGTTTTTTAATGAATTTTTAATATCACTTAGTGTTTTAGGAGATGTATTGTTTAGAAAGAATTTCAAAGCTGGATAACTTTCAAATTCTTTTTCGTTCCATTGTGATTTTATTGTTTCATATCTAAACATACCATCATAATAAATAGGTTCATAAAAATTACTTAAGGAATTAAAATAAAATTTTCTATTATTAGGATTCAAACCGTGCGTACCTTTTAAAAGATAATTAATCAAATTAAATTTGTTGAAAAATTGATTATCTTCAAAATTTAAATAGGTGTTTGGATTAAAGTAACCTTCTATTTCAGTCTCTATATAATTCCCAAAAGTCTTTTGTATGCCCAAATAATAATTATGAGAAATAGCTAAATTTGTATTGTTTTTTTCTGCCCATTTATAGTTTTCCATTCTTGCAGCAGAAAATTTTTTTAATTTAATGTTAAATTCTTTATTAAAAAGAATACTTTCATCACCTTCGTAAATAGGCCCCTCTCGCCGTGAATTAAGTTCCAACATTTCTTTTGATGGATTTTCTTGGAATAACATCCATTTTTCCACATCATTTATTCTTGATTTCACGTTGAAAGTTAAAGGTGACAAAAAACCAAAAGATCTTAAAATTTCTGTTCCCACGATTTCCCAATCACCGTTTCTTGTCGATGGCCTTAATAATTTAAAAGAAACTCTATTAAGTATGTTACCTTCTTTTAAATTAACTTTTACACTTTGGTTAAAACCATTTTTTGCTAAATTTATATGATCTAACCCATCTCCTGTTAATCTTACATTTGCATTGTAATTACATTTTCCCCAAGGGTAGTGGATAGTTACAATTGATTTAAAATTTTTTTTCCTCTCTTTATTTATAAATTTATCTTTATTTCTAAATATTTTAAGAATGTTGACAGACCAGGCCTTATAATTTTTAACTTTTATTGAAATTTCTTTTATATTTTCAGGCTGGCTTAATTCTTTGATAAAATTTATTGTTTGAAAATTACATGAAGCAAATAATTTTGATTGAAGCAATAATAAAATAAAAATACATTTGAACAGTAGGTTCATTTTTTATTTTAAAAATCTATTTTCAATAATATTTTTTTTATTTAAATATTTTTTTTGAATTTCTTTTAGTTCATATTCATTATTTGACGAAAGCAAATATGAATATTTATTTTCATAAAAATGACTTGAAATTAAGAATTTATTTTCAAGCAAATCATCTTCATTTGTATTTGATACAATCTCAAGACTACTTTTTATTTCACCCTCTGTAAAAGATTTTGTAAAATAATCTTTTTTTAAGATATTAAATATTTTATCTAATATTTTAATTACAATAATTACAAAAATTATTGATATAAAAAATAATATCAACCATTTCAAGTTGACAGAAGCAGTGACACCCATCGTAATTGCAATAAAGAATATAATTAACTCAAAAGGTGATTTAACAGGATTTCTGAACCTTACTATTGAAAGAGCACCTACCATTCCAAGGGATAAAGCAATATTATTTGATATTACTGAAGTTATAAAATATGTAGTTATGGGTAATAATAAAATTGTTGCTGTATGAGCAAAACTTTTTATCCATTTTTGCCCCAAATAAGCTACAACTTCTCTTAAAAGCAGAGATTGCAATAGCAAAATTGTAACCGCCTTAAAAGTGTCAATAAAAGTTCCCATATAAAAACAACTTTTTAAATTTAACACTATGAGATATCAGTATTTCAATGATAGACAATCTTAAAAATAAAAGTTTTTCCTATTATAATCTTCACAATCTAATTAAAATATACGTATTTGAGGATATTTCTCGACATTTAAAAGATGATATTGATTTTCAGGTAGGTGAATTTCTAAAGGGTAAAGAGAAATTTCAAAAGGACAAAGTTTCAGATAGCATTTTTGTGATCCCATATAACTTTAAAGAAATTATATTAAATAAAGGAAATTATAAAGTTGTAGATTTTCACAAATCAAAAGGAGAAATTTCAACTTTTTTTGACGATGTTGAAGAAAAATTAACAGTATTTAAAGAAGGTAATAATTTTGTTATTTTTAGTGATACTAGTAACTTTTTGATTAATATTTTTATTCAATATTTATTAATTGAAAAAGGTTATAGCATGATTCATGCCGCAGGTTATTTAAATTCAAATGGAAAAGTGAATATCGTTACTGGAGCTGGTGGGATCGGGAAAACAGCTATTTTAGGTTATGCAATTAAAAATAAAAAGCTTAAATATTTAGGTGATGACATTATTATAATTGGAAAAAGTCTAGTTTCCTTTTCATTTCCCAGAAAATTTGTTTTTAAAAAATATCATAAAGAAATATATGAAGATGTTTTTAAAGAAAATAAAATTAAACATTTTAATTTTTATTATTTAAAAAAAATAATTTTCGATATTGTTCCCTTCAGAAGTGTATTAAAGAAGTTTCTAAAAAAAATTAATATTTATAATTTCATATTAAAATATTTATATCCACATGATTTTTTAGCAACAATTTCACCAAAAAAAATATTTCCTGAAAATGCATATTTAGAAAGTGGTTCGATTGATAAAATAATTTTTTTAAATAGGGGGAATGTTAAAAATTTTGAAATTTCGGATTTATCTAATAAAGATTTTTCTTCTAGAACTTTTTCAGTGCTAATGAATGAATGGACAAATTATTCTAATCAAATATTTAATCTTGGAGCATTAAATGTTTTTAATTTACCTTACTTCTATAAAAGAAATATTGAGATAATTGAGGAAATTTCCAATAAAATTATTTTAAAAAATATCATTGCACCAAGAAATTGTAGTATAGATGAGCTTAATAATTTCCTCGATGAGCAAGGATTATTTTAATAGTGATTCAATTAACTATAATTTTACCATGCTATAATTCAGAGAAGTATATATACCAATCAATAATAAGTATCTTAAATCAAACTTTTAAAAATTTTAAATTAATTATAATTAACGATGGTTCTACTGATAACACTTTAAAAATAATAAAATCTTTTAAAGATAAAAGAATAAAATTAATAAATAATAAAGGCAATAAAGGTTTAATTTATTCTTTAAATAAGGGTATTTCTCAAGCCAACTCAATATATTTAGCAAGGATGGATGGTGATGATATATCTGAAAGAAATAGACTTAAACAACAGATAAATTTCTTAAATAAACACCCTACAGTGCATGTAATTGGTTCAGCAGTTAATTTAATCGATAAACACAGTAATAAAATTCAAACTACCACTTATCCATCAGATGATTATTTAATCAAATGGAAAATGCTTTTTTCTTGTCCAATAGCTCATCCAAGTGTCATGATGAGATCATCAATATTTAAAAAAATAAATGGGTATAATTATAAATATAAATTAGCAGAGGATTATTACTTATGGTCAAGATTATTTCTAGAGGATAAAAAATTCTACAATTTAAATTATCCATTATTGAATTTGAGAAAACATGATGAAAATATTACTGAAAAAAACCTTGCTTTTCATATTAATCAATCATTAAAAATATCTAAAAATCTTATTTCCAATTTTATAAATGTTAAAAGTCATAATTTAAATCAGGAGTTATTAAAATGCTTGTTTACCAATGGGAAATTTGGAGGCAAAAAATCAAATCATGCTTTAGAAATTATTGAAGTTTTAATATTCAAATATCAAAAAAAATATCAAAAAAAATTGAAAAAAAATGAAATTTTTAAACTAAAAAAAGAAGCTTTAGTTATGATGGTTAAAATTTACTTAAGAAATTTATTAATAATAAATCCTTTTTTATTTATCAAATGTTCATTTAATGTAATATTTAATAGGCCTAATTGGAAAAAATATTAATTGTAAATTTAGTTAAAAAGAAATACATGGTTCAAAAATGAATTTAGATTTAAATAAAAAATATCTTATAACTGGTGGAAGCGGTTTTTTAGGTCGTGGACTAATCTCAAAATTGGAAAAAGATAATATTAAAAATCTTATAGTTGTCTCAAGAAATGAAAGTGAGTTGATGGAGTTAAAACAAAAATTTCCATATGTTGAAATTTTAACTGGTGATATTTCAGATCACTTTATACTTGAAAAAGCCTCTGTTAATGTGGATGGTATTTTTCATTTAGCTGCTTTTAAACACGTCGTACTTGCAGAGGATAATACTACTTCGTGTATTAAATCTAATGTTTTAGGAACAATGAATGTATTGAACGCTTCTTTAAAACATAAAATGGATTTTGTAATAGGAATAAGCACTGATAAAGCTGCTCAAGTAAACGGTGTGTATGGAGCAACAAAATTTTTGCAAGAAAAATTATTTAAAGAATATGGCATGATTAATGACCAGACAAAGTATCGAACAGTAAGATATGGTAATGTGCTTTATTCTACAGGATCAGTTTTATGTAAGTGGAAAAAAAATATTCAAAATAATAAAGAAATAATTATCACAGAGCCGAATGCTACAAGATTTTATTGGTCAATTGAAGATGCTGTTGATTTAATTTTTAATTGCCTAAAATTTGCTAAAAATTCTGATCCTTATTTACCAGAGATGAAATCAATGAAAATGGGAGATCTACTTGAAGCAATGATGAAAAAATACTCAAATGGAAATAGACCAAACGTAAAAAAAATTGGCTTACAAAGAGGAGAGAATCTTCATGAAATTATTTCCGAAAATATGCCAAATTCCAATGATGCTCAAAAATATACAATTGAAGAAATAATTAAATTAATTTAATTTTTATACTTTCTTTGCCAAATAATTTCATCCCCAATCATTTTACTTAAAACAGAGTTTCTTGGTAACCATTTTAAATATTTAGTAGTTGCGTTATAGCTACAAACTAATTTAGCCAAATCACCTTCTCTCTTTTCTGAAATTTTAAATTTAATTTTTATTTTTAGTATTTTAGATACCTTGTTTAATACTTGTTTTACAGAATATCCTTTAGATGTTCCTAGATTAAATATCTTCTTTAATTTTTTTGATTTATTCAAATGATTTATTGATAATTTAATTGCATTGCACAGGTCAACTATGTGAATGTAATCTCTAATACAAGTACCGTCTAAAGTATTATAATTATCTCCATAGATCTTAAATACTTTTTTTTTTAAGGCTTTTTCAACCAATAACGGAATTAAATGTGTTTCAGGTTTATGATTTTCACCAACTCTTAAATCAACTATTGACGAACAGACGTTAAAAAATCTAAATATAACGTAATTTAAATTTTCATTTTTTAAAATATTTTCACATTTAAGCTTAGTTTTACCATATATATTTTTGGGTAAAATTTTTGACTTTTCACTTAATATTTTTGAGGACTCTAAATAAACTGCTGCTGTACTTGAAAAAATAATATTAGAAATATTATTTTTTTTCATACATCTAATTAAGATTTGAGTAGCTTTGACATTATCTAATATATAAGCATTCTTTTTTTTAATATCATCGATGGTAGATTTACCTGCTAAATGTACAACAATATCAGGTTTTATTTTCTTTAAATAGTTACTTAATTGAAATTCATTTAATAAATTTAATTTTTTAATATTTTTATTTTTAGAAGAAAGTTTATCTAAACCATACACTTTATATTTTGTATTTAAGTATTTGAACAAGCAATTTCCTATATATCCTTGTGCACCAGTAATCAAAATTTTTTTCATTTAAAATTATTTTCCAAATATCTTTCTAACCCAATTTTTTCCTGCAAGTTCTTGATATCCAGATTTAAGTCCTGATATTCTTTTAAATTTTAATACTCTATCATTTTTATTTTTTAATTTATTTAAATTGAAAATATCTTTTTTTCTAATTCCATTTATATTCAAATATCCAGGCCATACATTATCACTTAACATCTCTACTTTCTTAAAAGCATATCTGTTCCAAGAACAAATAATTTTTTTTTTGTCAAATCTTACATTTTTTGAACCTTTAATTTCCCATTCCCAAGGAGTCATATCTTTTTTTAAATATTTTAAAAACCAGCTTCTATCCCAAATTGAAAATGCGGCAGAAATTCCGTAAGTATTTTGGAACAAAAAATTTTTTCTTAATTCATAAAATTTGATACCATTTTTCTTATTATAAAAATTAAATAATTTTTTTTGCCTTGCGTATTGCATTGGTTGTAAGTCAATTCTACCAATTTCTGGATTTAGTAAATTAATTGACTGTTCAAAAACTTTAATATCTACCGGTCTAACAATTAAAAAATCATCAAGACCAAAAATAATATAGTTATCATTAATCTTTTTAAAAAATTTAATTAAGTAATTTGACCATTTTTTCACCCCACCAATCTGCCTTTTTCCAAGTGATTTAAATTTAATGTTTTTTTTAAATTTAATATTAGGTTTTCTAAATCCTAAAATTACTAATTTGAATTTTTTTCCACAATATTTCTCAAAAAAATATATGTTATACTTTAATATAAAGTTATTTTTATCACACGTAGCAATATAAATTGTAGGGTAATTCATTTAATTGTAACTTATATTTTAAATATACTAATAAGTTAATTAAATTTTTTTGAGAAAACATGGTTTTTAAAATAGGTATTTACCACAAGTATGGAAAAAAAAATATTTTTTCAAGAAATCAAAAAAATAATTTAAGATATGGAACTGATAGTTATTATTTTTTAATTTTTTTAAAAAAGTTTTTTTATAAAAAAAATATTCAAATTGAAGAATTAACTTTAAACCAAAATATTCATAATGATAAGTACCTAGATGCAATAATTTTTATTGACGATCCTGACCCAAATGAATTAATTAAAAAAAAAAACATTTTAACGAATTTAAAATTATTATTACATAGAGAAACAAATGTTGTTTTACCTGAAACATGGCAAAAAGATAATTTAAACAAATATGACTATATTTTTTCTTATAATGAAAAATTTCTTCATTCGCTTGTAGATCTTAAAAAAGTAATAAAAGTTTTGATGCCTAGAAATTTGAGCATTGATAGAAAACTATTTTATTCTGAAAAAAGAAAAAATTTTTCTATGATATTAAGAAATAAAGCTTTCTGGTCAAAACAAGATTTAGCAAATGAGAGAAATAATATAGTAGATTTTTTTGAAAAAAATTTTCCAAATGAATTTGACTTATATGGTGCTGATTGGGACAAGTATAGTTTTTACAAGTATCATTTATTTGGAAGAGCATTTAAATATATATTTAAAAAATTATATGTTAGAAAAAAATTAAAGGTTTATAAAGGATTGTCAGAAGATAAATTAAAAACAATATCAGATTACAAGTTTAATTTTTGTTACGAAAATACCAAAAACTTTAGTGGTTATATATCTGAAAAAATATTTGATTCATTTAGGACTGGATCAATACCTATATATTATGGTACCAACGACGTAGAAAAATATATTCCAAACAATTTGTTTATAGATGCAAAAAATTTTTCCAATTTATATGAGCTTCGAAATTATTGTAATAATTTGTCTTCAGAGGAGATTAGTAAAAAGGTCAATGCAATAAAAAAATTTTTAAGAAATAAAGAAAATCCTTTTTCAACAAAATTATTTACTTTAACATTATATAGTTTTTTGATAGAGAAATTTCCGAATAAAGACAATATTAATCAAAAATGACAAAATTAGTTAAATCGAAATTAGATAATAAAAAAATTCTTCATATTTATTTTAATAAATCATCATTTGAAAATAGACAAGATTTATGTGATCCAAAAGAATATCTACAAGTTGCAGCATTAAAATTAAATAAAAAAAAATTTCAGGCTCACGCACATCATTGGAGGGAAAATAATAATGAAAAACTTATAGCTCAAGAATCATGGATTGTAATAAAAGGAAAAGTTAAAATTTATTATTATGACACAGATGGAGTGCTACTAGAAACTACAGTTCTTAATCAGGGAGATTGCACTATAACATTAGAAGGTGGACATAATTACGAAGTGCTTGAAGATGATACATTAGTATATGAAGTAAAATCAGGACCTTATGAAGGCCAAACTAAGGATAAGTTTTTTATTAAGTAAAATGAGACCTTTAAAACTTCATTTAGGATGTGGAAATAGAAACTTTGGTAAGGACTGGATCCATATAGATAGATCAAATTATAAACATATAAAATCTAAAGATGTTATAAACTTCAAATACAGAAATGTTGATTTGATTTATTCCTCTCATATGATTGCATACTTTAATAGAGATGAACTTAAGTCAATCTTAAAGACTTGGAAAAAAAAACTTAAAGTTGGTGGTATATTACGTTTGTCTGTTACTGATTTTAAAGTTATTTCCAAACTGTATTTAAAAAAAAAAATTAAACTTCCTCAAATTTTAGGCCCATTGTTTGGCAAATGGAAAATAAAGGGAAAAAATGATTTTGTTTACATGAAAACAACGTATGATTATGAATGTCTTAAAAATATTTTAATGCAAGCTGGTTATAAAAAAATAAAAAAATGGGATTGGAGAAAGATAGATCATGGAAAATTTGATGATCATTCGCAAGCTTATATACCTCATATGGACAAAAAGAATGGAGTAATGATTAGTTTAAATATACAAGCACAGAAATAATTTCTAATGAGTTTTGAAATAAACGAAAAATTTGAAAAAAAAATATCTAATTTCTTTGGATCAAAATATGCTGTACTGACTGATAGTTGTACTCATGCTTTAGAAACTGTTTTAATTTATTGTAAAATAAAAAAAATTTTAGTTCCAAAACATACTTATATTTCGATTGCATTTTTAGCAAAAAAACTAGGTATAAACCTTCAATGGTCAGAAAAAAAGTGGAAAGATTATTATTATATAGATAAGAAGAAAAAAATAATAGATGCTGCTGTCTACTGGAAGAAAAATGGATATATTAAAAATTCCTTTATGTGTTTAAGTTTTCAGTTTCAAAAACATATAAATATAGGAAGAGGTGGAATAATTTTATTGGATAAAAAAAAAGATTATGACGATTTAAAAACTTTATGTTTTGATGGTCGAAAAAGGGGCACTAATTGGAGAGAACAAGATATATCCACATATGGACTGCATTATTATATGACACCAGAAATGGCCCAAAAGGGCTTGAAAATATTTGAAATAAAAAAAAATATTAAACCAAAAAAATGGACATATGATGATTACCCAGATATTTCTAAAATGAAGGTTTTTAAGAAAAAAAAATTATTTAATATTATAAATTAATAAGGAGTAAATTTGAAAAAAGCTTTAATTACAGGCATTTCGGGTCAGGATGGAAGTTATTTGTCGGAATACTTAATTAATTTAGGTTATGAAGTTCATGGGATTATCAGAAGACACTCAATTGCTGAAAATCAAGATGATCGAATATCAAACTTAGAGGTAACCACTCATTATGGTGACATGCTTGATGAAAGTTCAATAGTTAAATTATTGACAAAAATACAGCCAGACGAAATATACAATTTAGCTGCAATGAGTCATGTTAGAGTAAGTTTTGATCTACCAAGTTTTTCAATAAAATCTAACGGCTTGTCAGTTTTGAATTTATTAGAATATAGCAAATTGATTTGTCCAGACGCTAAAATTTATCAAGCAAGTTCGTCTGAAATGTTTGGGAATTCAATTGATAAAGATGGTTATCAGCGATTAAGCACCCCAATGAGACCAGTAAGCCCTTACGGTTGTTCAAAACTTTTAGCTTATAATTTAGTGAGACATTATAGAGATGCCTATAATAAATTTTATTGTAATGGAATTTTATTTAATCACGAGTCTCCAAGAAGAGGAAGTAATTTTGTGACTAATAAAGTTGTAAAATCAGCAGTTGAAATAAAACTAGGTAAAAGATCTGTTCTTGAACTTGGAAACCTCAATTCTGGAAGAGATTGGGGACATTCTAAAGATTATGTAAAGGCAATGCACCTAATGCTTCAACAAGATAAACCTAGAGATTGGATAGTTGCAACTGGAGAAGTCAGAACAGTGAAAGAATTATGTGCAATTACATTTGAAAAGCTCAAACTTAATTATGAAGATTATGTAAAGATAAATCCTAAATTTATGAGACCCGAAGAACTAAAATATTTAAAGGGCGACTCACAAGAAATAAGAGAAAAGTTGGGATGGAAACCAGAGTATTCTTTTGAGACAATGATTGATGAAATGATCAAAAACTGGATGGATTTTTATAAAACTAATTAAAGTGTTGATTATGCAGAAAAAAATAAACTAATGTGGTATTTATCATTAGTTAAAAAACTTTTTCAATTTATTAGTAAAAAAAGAAAAATTCAGTACATTTTTCTTTTCTTTTTTTCAATTATATCTTCATTTGCAGAAACAATGAGTATTGGTGCTGTCTTTCCTTTAATTGCATTAATATCTAGTCCAGAAACCATGATGGATATATTTTTAGTAGAGTATCTGGTTAAATATTATGATTTTAATTATAATGAATTAATAATATTTATTGCAGTCTCATTTGGAGTTTTAGCTTTGCTTTCGGGACTTATAAGAATATTTGTAAATTATATTTCCTTAAAAATAAATTATCTGACTTGTTATGATCTTTTTATTAATATTTATAGTAATATTTTATTTCAGTCATATGAATATCATGTAAGTCATAATACTAGTGAAATAATTAGCATAATTACACAAAAAGTTTACGCAATTGTTACAATTTTAACTAACGTCGTAAATATGTTAATATACCTAATTACACTATCTTTTATTTTATTAATTTTGTTTTACATTGACGTTAAAACTACAGTGTTTGCAATGGGGTTTTTTTTATTTTTTTATTTTTTCATTGCAATAGCTTTCAAAAGAAAAGTAATTAAAAATAGCGACATTTTAAAAGAAGATCAAAGATTATCTGTAAAGGCAGTACAAGAAGGATTAGGTGCTATTAGAGATGTAATTGTTGATAAAACACACCAATTTTATTTGAATATATATAAAATTTCTATTTCTAAAGTTCTGAACGCGACTGCACAAAGCTTATTTATTGCTCAAGCACCAAGATTTTTGTTAGAAAGTTTAGGTTTAGTATTTCTCTCAATAATCATTGTTTTCACTACAAATAATGATGAGGTAAAATTTTTAACATTATTACCAATTTTAGCAACATTAGCTGTAGCGGCTCAAAAAATTCTACCAATGATAAACTCAATTTATCAGTCACACACAATGAATGTTTACAATTCTAAAATGTTAGAGGAAGCAATTATAATATTAAATTTAAAAAATGATCAGGGTAAAATCGAATATAAAAAAAAGGAAATTGTATTTAAAAAAAATATTGAAATTCAAAATTTGAATTTTAGATATAAATCTAGTCAGGATAATCAATTCACTTCTATAAATTTAAAAATAAATTTAGGAGATAGAATAGGATTGATGGGTGGAAGCGGCACAGGGAAATCAACATTTCTAGATTTATTAATGGGACTTTTGCATCCTACGAATGGAGAAATATCTGTTGATGGTGAAAACATTAAAAGTAATTTAATAAGTTGGCAAAAAAATGTTTCTCATGTTCCACAATTTATTTATTTATCTGATAATACTCTTGCAGAAAATATTGCATTTGGAGTTGAAAAAAACCAGATTGATATGAAAAAAGTAAAATTGGCAGCATACCAAGCTCAAATTTCAGAATTTATAGAGAGTAAACCAGAAAAATATCATGCGTTTGTTGGGGAAAGAGGGATAAGATTATCAGGAGGCCAGAGACAAAGAATAGGAATAGCTAGGGCTCTATACAAAAATACGAAATTAATTATTTTCGATGAAGCAACCAGCGCGCTTGACCTAAATAATGAGAGTAAAATAATGGACACTATTTATAACCTAGATAAAAAAATAACAATAATTATAGCTACACATAGATCTTCGACCCTAAGTAAGTGCAATAAAATTTACAAGTTTGAGAGTAATGGAATAGTTAAATTAAGTGAAAAACTTAAAGTGTAATTTCCGTAATAATTAAATGAAACTTAAAATTTTGCATGTAAATTTTTCTTCAACTAAAGGAGGTGCATCAAGAGCAGTCTACAGAATTAATAAAGCGTTAAATAAAAATAAAAAAATCAATTCGAAAATAATTTGTATTCATAATAATTTAAAGGACAGATATATAATTAATTTACCGAAATTAATTAAACTTGAGAATTTTATTTTTAGAGTAATTTCATTTGTAGTTAAAAAATTAATGCAAATACTAGTAAAGACTGATTCTCATTTATCATTTAATTTTTTTAGTAACAATTATCTTTTAAATTATATTAATAAATATTCAGCAGATATTGTCCATTTACATTGGATTAATGGAGATACATTGTCAATAAGAGATGTGTCCAAAATAAATAAAAATTTGGTTTGGACGACTCATGATTTGTGGCCCTTATTAGGTATTGAACACATAGAAATTAAAAATAATTCAAAAATTTTTAAAATAGTCTCAAAAAAAATAAAAAATTTAAAAAATAAATATTGGAAAAATAAAATTAATTTTGTTGCTCCGAGTGATTACGTCAAAAAAAAAATATTTTTAAATTTTTCTGAGTCAAAACGTTTTATATCTAAGATAAATCATCCAATAAATATTGATATTTGGAAACCACAAAAAAAAAAATCACAAAAGAAAGTAATACTTTTTGGTGCTCTTGGAGGAGGAAATGAATTCAATAAAGGAAAAGATCTACTTTATAAAATATTATTAAACCTAGAAAAATTAAATACTAATTTTGAAATTAATATTTTTGGTGAGGATAATGATAATTTTTTTATTAATAAAAAATATAAAGCAAAATTTTTAGGGCATGTAGATAATGATAAGAAATTAATTCAAATTTATAATAACGCTAAAGTTTTTATTGTGACCTCAAGATTTGAAAGTTTTTGCCAAACAGCTTTAGAAGCACAATCATGTGGAGTTCCTGTTGTTTCTTTTAAAACATCGGGATTATTAGATATAATAATAAATCACAAAACTGGTTATCTTATAAATAATTTTAATTGTAAAGAATTCAGTAAGAAAGTTAATTTTTTATTAGAAAACAATACAGCTCATAGAAAACAATCATACTTAGCAAGAAAAAATATAATAGAAAATTTTTCTGAGAAAAACATTTCAGAGAAGTATATTAATTTTTATCAAAAAATTTTAAATAAAGATGAAAAATAATTTATCTATTATTACTGTTCATAAGGATGAAGATGAAGATTTAAAAAAAACGTGTTTAAGTATAGATTCACAATCAAAGCAACCTTATTTACATTTAATTATAGCAAAAAAAATAAATAAAAATTTTGTTAAATTATTTAGTAAGAAAAATAGAAAATTTATTATTGGTAAAGATAAATCCTTATTTAACGCTATGAACATTGGTCTAAGATATACTAAAAAAAATCATGTATTATTTTTGAATAGTGGGGATAAATTTTTCTCCAAAAAATCAATTATGGTTATATTGAATAATATTAAAAAAAATCCAAGTAATTGCCTTATATTTAAAACAATATTACATACAAAGTCATTAAATTTTAATATTAAAAAAAAATATTTTAATAACTTCTATTATTCTCCTCATCCAAGTTTTATAAGACCTCCATCGAAAAAAAAAATTTTATTTAATGAAAAATTAAAAATTGCAGCTGACGCACTTTGGATGAAGGAAAACTCATCGATCCATGGCTATAAAAAAATATTTAAAAACCTTTCATCACACTATCTTGGTGGCCAATCAACTAATCCAACAATAAATTCTACTTTTAATCAATTTCAACTATCTTTAAAAGAAGGAGTAAAAGAATTAACAAAATTTGTTTTGAAAAAAATTTTAATAATACCAGATATATATTATTTTTTGATCTATTTCTACAAAATGAAAATATCTAGAAATAAAAATGAAAAATAATTTTGATACAGTTATTTTTGCAAGTGATTGTAATGATTTCACAGGTGAAGGAATTTTGGCAAATCGATTTATAAATGATTACAAAAATATTAAAAATAATGAAAAAATATATGTTTATTCATTTGAAAATATTTTTTTTTTGAAAAATAAAAATAAAAGTTTTTTAAGATCAAATGATAAAAAAAAAATTAAAAATAATTTTATATTTAGATATTTAAGACCAATAATCGGGATTTTTTTATTATGGTATTATTTTTTTAAAAATAAAAAAATAATTTATTTAAATTTTTTACCATTGTGGAATTTTTTATTATTCATATTTTTACCTCCCAAAACAATTTTGGGTCCCATTACAGGATCTTATGAAATCAGATCAAATAAAAATTTAAAAAAAGTATTATTATTTTTTTTATTTAAAATTAGTCTTTTTTTTTTAAATTTAAGAATGCACAGAGCACTTTTTGCTCGTGATTTGATTAGAAAAATTTTGTCCAAGGATAATTTAAAAAATTTTTTCTTTAATTACCAAATAAGGGTTTTAGAGGATTGCAATGATCTAAAAATGAAAAAAAAATACGAAAAAAAAGAAATTGATCTAATTTTATATTTTAGAAATTATCATTCAAAAGATAACCAGTTTTTTAAATATATTGTAAATAAATTAAAAAAATCATTTAATATTGTTATAGTTGGAGATTATTTAAACGAAAAAAATATTAAAAATTTAGGATATGTAAATCGATCGAAAATATTTAAATTGTTAAAAAAATCTAGATTTACAATTATTAGTTCCGAAAATTTTTATTCAAATTTTTCACTTGATGCTATCTCAAATAATGTTGGTTTAATTTATGAAAAAAGTATTAAACCTAGAATAAATTATTTTAATAATCTAACTTATCCTGTAAATTTTAATAAACTATCTAATGTTGAAAGTAAAATAATACAAATTTTAAAATCAAAAAAAAAAACCAAAAAAAATCTATATTTAAACAAAAAATATTTTGTTATTAAAAAAAACTTTATTAATTACTTGGATCAATTTTAAATAAATAAGAGTAATTATTTATTATAGCATCTGCTAATGCTTGCCCGTATATCTTATTTCCAAGTGTGTTGAAGTGGCCTCCGTCCCTAAAATATATTTTTTCATTTTTACTAATTAATTCAATTTTGTCAGATGGATCAGAAATTACAATGAAACCAGCTTTTAAACCTATTTCTTCCCAATATTGGTTTGGTCCTATTTTTTTTGAACTACAATTAACCATTATAGGTTTTAAATATTCTAATTTTTTTCCAATTTTTTCTAAAATTTTTTCTGTAATTATAATAGATTGGTCTTCAAATTTCTTTGTATTTTTATCTATTTTTGTTCCAATTTTATTATATTTAAAATTTGAGTATAAAAAAATAATTTTGTTTAAGACCTTAGAATCTCCAAAATAATTTGTTCTTAAAATTTTATGTAAAAAACCATTATTAAAATTTATTACATTTAAATTTTTTTGATCAATATACGGTCTTCTAGAATATTGACCAATTGCACCTTTTTTCAATTCTAAATTTTGGTGATTATTCATAAAGTCGTTGCTACAAAATTGTAAAATAAAAATATCAGGTTTAATTTTTTTCATAATTTCATCTAAAAATAATAATTGCTGTAAGGTTCCATATCCCCCAGCCCCTCCTGACCATCCTCCAAATTTAAAAGTTGAATTTTTTTCTAATTGATTTGCTAAAATTGCATACCACATTTTTTCATTACTTGAATATGGATCATTGGAAAATGAATCACCAAGTATAAGTATTTTTTTTGAATTTTTACTTAAGTTGCCAAATGGTCTTAAACCATTAGAGTCAGTTTTAAAAATAACTTCATAACTTTCATCATAAAAGTCTTTTTCTTTAAAAGTAAAAGTAAAGTTTTTCTTTAATTTCCAACCAAGTTTTTCATCATTTATATTTACAGATGGTCTAAAAATTTGTGCATAAATTTCAATAAATATAATGATGAAAAACATTATAAGAATGTTTATTAAAAAAACTTTAATAATTTTACTTAAATTTATCTGCAATTATTTTACCATAAATTTGATGACCATATTTGTTTAAATGTATCTGGTCATAAAAAATTTTTTTGTAATGAATATTTCTTGAATTAATTTCATTATACATATTCACAAAATCGTCTTTAAAAATATCCAGTTTGTCTATTAACTCTTTATCCAACTCAGAGAGGCCATTTTCAAAATTATTTAAAGATGGAGACCAAATTATCAAAATATTATTATTATTTATATTATTATAGTAATAACTCTGCAGTGTATCTGCAGCATCTATAAATTCATATTTATTATAAATAGCATTCTCTCCCAAAAAAAAATTGTTACTTTTATATCTAATTGATTTTCTAACTAAGTCTAAACTAAATGCTATTAATTCTACAGACGCTTTAAATAAATGATCATTTCTTTTAGTAAAATATGGAAGAGACTCAATTTGTGAAAAGTTTCTTAAAAAATTTCCTGTAATTACTGTTATAATTATCTTATTATTTGGATATTTGTCTTTAAGATAATTTATTCTTGGAATTATATTTTTAATGCCATAAGCATTTACACCAGCATTTCCACAAGTTAAATCTTTTTTATTTCTGGATCTGTTTAAATTATTACATACTATAGATGAAAATGTTTCATCATCATCAATATAACTGCCACCATAAGTTACGCTATCACCAAAAAAAAGAAAATCAAAAAATTTTTTTTCTATTTTTTTTGATCTAACACCGAATTCATTTATTGTGATTTTTGAGTTTTTAAATCTTGATGTGATTTGGTTTGGTTTTGGACTATAACCCCAATAAAGTGATTTTTCATAAACTATTGGATTTCCTAACCCATACATTCTCAGAGAAAACTCTATTATTAAAGAAACTGAAAAGACTGCAATTACAAGAATTAAAATTTTTTTAATCATCATTAAAAATTATATCATTTAAAAAAATAATTAAGTATAATTTGACTTATTAAATTTAATTGTAATTAATAATATTATTTTTTAGGTTTTGAAGGTTTTATATTAATTAATGATCCAAATAAAATAAATAAAATTTGATCCATACCCCAAGCTCCAAATCCGTTTTCTAATAGTCCTCTTGCCCCAATAAACACAAATATAAAAATTGCAAAAAGTAAATATTCATCTTTAATCGTATTATTTTTAAAAGATTTTTTATAAACAACAATTAATTGATTGATTGTCAAAATTAAAACTAAAAATACAGAAATTAACCCTCCAGATAGGTATATATAAAATAATGAATTAGCAGAGTCATTACCAGCATGAAAAACATTACTCAAAATTTTCCTATCATACTCAGGTCCGTTACCAAAAATTTTGTTTAAATTTGCTTGTTTGTGCTGAATTATAATTTTCCATTTTCCAATCCTTCCAGTTGAGAATTTCTCTATATCACCCGAAACTGCATCAAAGTAATCTTTTTTATTGAAATACCTTTCACTATCAGGAGAAAACCTATTGGTAGGATTATCTTGCAATAATTCTAAAATATTTTTTTCATCGCCTAAATTATCACCTAAATTACTATAAATAAAAGCTGATAAAATTATAGTTAAGAAAATAGGTAATATAGAAATAATAAAATAAGTAATTATTTTATTTATTATTTCAGTTTTTTTAAAAAATATAATTAAACTAAATACTGAAACCATAACAATATTAAATCTTCCTTCAAAAAAATTGATTATGGTTCCAAATAAAATCAATAAAATTATTAAAAGAAAACTATTTCTATTTGATAAAAATAATTTTACTAAACAAAATAAATACAAAATAACAAAATATCTTGAAAATCCATTAGAATTTAAAATTACAATTTTTTCGTTATCAAAATTAATCCAACCACTCCCGTAAGACAATGATGGATTTTGATTTAAAAAAAAAATAATAAAAATAATTATAAATATAAGGTAAATATTAATTATATTTGTTAGATGGTTCTTATCAATATTTAAAATAATCAGAATTAAAGAAATAAAAGATAAAGATCCAACTATAAAGTGAAAGTGAAAAATCTTTAAATTATTTAGATAGAAACCAATAATTTGAAACATGATATAAAGAAGAAAGAAGAAAATTATTGGATTAATATTAAGAACTTTTTTTTTGATAAAAAGTTTTACTAATATAATTATATTAATCGATAATATAATCCATGGACTTAAAGATCTAAATTCAAAAAGAGACTTAATAATACTAAAATGCTCGCTGTTTAAATTTCCAACATTACTTCCTAGAGAAAATAACAATCCAATGAAGGCAAAATATAAATAAATTTCAATAAAACTGAATTTATTGTTTGAAAATAAATCTTTAATAGATACAAGATTTTTCATATTAATATTCTATATTGAATCAATTAATATTTTCACATGTATTATTTTTTATTAATATTACTAAACATCCTTATATTATTTTCTTTTAAAAATATTCAAAAAATTAATCTCTATGATTATCCAGATAAAATAAGAAAATTTCACTCTGAGCCAATTTTTATAGGTGGAGGGATAGTTCTATTTATAAATTATTTTTTTTTAATTATTTATAGCTCTATTTCAGAACCTAAAAATTATTTTATAAATTTTTCCCATACAAGTGATTATTTTACTTGGATTATTTCCCCATTTTTAATTTTTATAATAGGTATTTATGATGATAAAAAAAACTTAAGCGCAAACAAAAAGTTTTTATTTTTAACTCTTGTTTATACTTTTACGATTTTTTTTGACAAGAGCCTTCTTATTAACAAATTAGTATTCAGTACAACAGAGGTTCAAATCAAATTAGGGTATTTTGATTTTATCTTTTCAATTTTTGCTTTCTTGGTCTTTGCAAATGCTTTTAATATGCTGGATGGAATAGATTTAAATGTTGCAATTTATTCGATTATAATAGTTGTGCATTTTATCTTAAGATCAGGCTTAAATAATGAAATTTTTACTATTTTATTTTTTTTATTAGTTTTTTCATATTTAAATTTTAGTAAGAAAAGTTTTTTAGGAGATGGTGGTACGTATTTATTATCTTATTTAATCTCTGTTTTTTTTATTAAATCTTATAATGCAAATAATTTGTTTTTGTGTGACGAGATTTTTATATTGATGTTGTTGCCAGGCATTGAATTGTTGAGATTATTTATATTTAGGTTATCTAATTTTAAAAATCCTTTCTCATCTGATAGAAATCATCTCCATCACTTGATGATAAATAAATATAAAAATTTAGATCACAAAATAATATCAGCAATAATAAATGTATTTTTTTTAATAATAGTAATAATTTTTTTTACGTTTAAAAGGAATGAAATCATTTTTTTCGTATTCGTATTTTATTACTCAATTGTTTTATTTCTTAAGAATTAATGGCTCAAATATTAATTTTAAATTTTACTTTATTTTTGTATCTTTACTATTTAGGTAATAAAATAATTTTTCTTACGAATAGTTTTTTTAAGTCAAGTATTTCAGATAATAAAATATACTTAAATTTTATTTTTTCTATTTTTTTTTTAACTTTTTTAATTTTATTTTTAAATTTTTTTATCCCAATTGACATAAATTTTATTTTTATTGTATTTGTAACATCAATTTTACTTATTTCTTTTAATTTCAAATTTGGATCAAGACAAACTCTAATAAAATTATTTATAGCGTCAGTCATTCTGGTACCCTTAGTTTTCAATAACGGCCCTGGACATGATGGTGGTCTTTATCACATACCTTTTCAAACATGGATAAAAAACCATAATATAACTTTTGGTTTAACAAATCTTCATAGCAGATATAGTTTAGCAACAGGTACAGATTACTTTTCCTCTATATTTTGGTTAAATAATAATTTTATATTTTTATCATTTTTACCGTCAGTTTATTTAATTATTTTTTTCAGTTTTTTTTATGAAGTTTCTAAAAATCAAATTTTTTTTTATTTAATTTTGCCAACTTATTTATTGTTTCCTATTTGGCAAAGATATGTTCATTTTGATTATGCTGGTGTAGATTTTTATTTTGGTATCTTGGTAATATTATTTTTTCTTCAATATTTACGGCTTCTTGATTTAAGGAAATTTAACAAACATGAGTTTAATAACGAATTTGTAGTTTTTTGCATTTTATTTTCACTTGTAATAATTAGCAAACCAACTGGTATTGTGTTTAGTTTATTATTTTTACATTTTTTATATTTTCTATACAGATCAAAAAAATTAAAATTACTTCAAAATACCAATTTAGTCCTGCTTTTAATACCATTTGCTCTCATTTTTTTATGGATTATCAAAAATTTCATTATTAGTGGGTGTTTAATTTATCCATTAGAAATAACTTGTTTCAATGTTACATGGGGGAATTATAGTTATCTAAAAAGAGATCTTTTATTAATTCAAAATTTTAAAATACATTTCAACGATTTTTTTAATTATTTAATTACAAAAAAATATATTTTATTTTTAGGCTTATCTGTGGTGACGTTCTTATTTTTAATAAAATTTAAAATTAGAAATTTAATTAAAAAAAAATATATAGATTTATCTTTAGTTTTGTTAATTTTAATATTATTATTTAATATTGATATATCTTCTTTAAGAGGCTTTAGTGAGCTGTCCAATAGTTCCGAACATGCAAATAATACGTCTAAAAGGAATTTAATTATATTTATTGAAATGCTGAGGCTTGCAGTAACTATATCAGTTTCTATTCTGATAGCTATTTTACTAATTAAAAAAAATGCTGATAATATAATTTTATCAATAAATTATAAATATTCTTTTCAGTTTATCTTTTTGATCATTTTATTTTTCACATGGTTAATGACTAGTCCTGATCCAAGATTAGCTTTTTGGGTATTTGCACTTTTGCCAACAAGTTTATGTTTCTTGATAATCTTAAATTATAAATTAAAAAATATTTTTGAGAATTTCTCAAAGATAATTAATGTTTTCCTAATTTTGAATTTTTTAGTTTTTGGATTTTCACAATTTCATCAAGATCTAAACAAGAATATGAGAAAACTATCCTTTTTTCATGAAATTAAATTAGAAAATAGTTCTAAAATTATCAAAAGAAAAAACTTTGGGTATACACCTGTAAATATTAAAAATGGTAATCCATCCTGGAATCACTGTTTGAATTTTATAGATTGTTATTACAATCCTCAAGACGTTGTGTTGAAAAAAAAATTTTTAATATTTAAACAGGCTTATTTAAAAAATTAAACTTTAAACTTTCATTAATTGATTTAACTTTATATAGATAGGTAATTACCGGAAGTAAAAAGAGAATAGACAACCAATTATTAAAAAAACTTCCGCTTGGTGCTATCGGCCATATATTTATATAAATAGCTATTAGGCAACATAATTTTGTATTTTCACTTTTATCATATAATTTTTTTTTAAAATAGATTTGAATGAAATGCATCAAAAACTTAAAGCTTAATAATACAAAAATAACAAAATAAAAAAAAGTTCCCACCAGACCAGTTTCACTTAAAAACTGCATAAAAATATTATGTGGGTGTGATGAACAAACTATATTTTTATTTTCTTGATATTTTGGATTGTTATAACAATTGTGACGATAACCTTTTAAACCCGCTCCTAAAACCATATTATCTTTAAAAATCTCCCATGCCCCAACTATATGACCCTCATGTATATAAGAAATAAAATATTTTCTTTTTTTAACTTCAAGATTACCTTCATAGTATGCTTTACCATGTTTAATATTATTTAAAGTTTGAGAAATTACTCTCGATTTGATCACAGGGTCATAATTTAAAACAACTAAAGATATAAAAATAATTACTACAAAACTGTATTTAAAAAAACTTCTAATTTTTTTCAAAAAGATAATTGTTAGTAGAATGTTGAAGACCAACAAGATAAGGGACGTTCTTTCACCAGAATTTAAAATTACAAATATAGATAAAATAAAAATTAAATTAAAAAATATTTTTTTTTTTTTTGAAAAATTATCTGAATAATTTATTATAAAAATAAATAAAAAAGGAATAGTTCTTAGCAAATAGCTTCCAACTACCTGTTCGTCTCTAAATAATATTGTCAATCTATTAGAAACAGTGTTTGTTAGTTCTTTTACTTTCATTATTACTTCTGGCCGTCCTTCAGGATTATTTAAATAATTGTAATTCGTCAATATTTCAAAGATATCGCTTATATAATTAAATCTTACATAGAAATATTGTATTAAAGCAAAAATAGTTACAACCGCAAAAATAGAAATTAAAGATATTAAATATTTTTTTTCAAAATTTTTGTTATTATTAAAATAGACAATCACTAGTAATATAAATAGAGCATGCCTAATGTAAAAAAATGACGATTTTAAAGAAGGTAAGATATTTTCTGAAAAAATAGAAGAAATTATTAGAAAAAACCAAAAAATTATAAAAATTTTAAAAAAGTTATTTTTGGCAAAGATAAAATTATTATTCCATACACACCAATATAAAAACAATAAGCAACAAATCGAAAGAAAAAAATCTGGCAAAAATGGACCCAGAGGTAAAGTTAATGGAACTAAGCAAATTAAAATACCAAAAAAATTATTAAGTATATTTTTTGACATGAATTACTTTATATTTAAGAAGTATTTAAATAATAAATAAATAGCTATCAAGAAATCCTTAAATTGAATTTTTTTACCTTCATCATAACTTCTTCCGTTATAAGAAATTCCAACTTCAAATATTTTACATTTAAGATTTGCTAACTTCATGATTAGCTCAATTTCTACTCCAAAATCATTCCTTGATATATTTATTTCTTTAAGGGTTGATCGTCTTATAAGTTTATAACCTGTCTCAATATCAGAAAAATTTCTATTTGTTAAAATATTACATATCAGAGTTAAAATTTTATTTGCAACTTGATGAGTGTAATAAATTATTTTTTTTGGTTGGGAACCTTTAAATCTACTTCCTAACACAACATCTGCATCAAAACTTTTAAAAGCTGAAATTAATTTACTATAATCAGCAGGATCGTACTCAAAATCTGCATCTTGAATAAGAACAGCCTCTCCAGATGCTTTCTTTATACCCTTTTTTATTGCTGCACCTTTACCTTGGTTCTTATCGCTCTCAATTAACAAGTCATATAGGGTATTGTTATTTTTAATTGTGTCTATAGTTCCATCGTTAGATTTGTCATCAACAACAATTATTTCTAACTCTAAATTTTTCTTTTGTTCATTTACTTTTTTGAGTGTTTGTAAAATAAATTTTTGCTCGTTAAAAACAGGAATTATTACTGATATTTTCATATATCTGTGATATTTACTTGATCTTGAAAAAAAAGAAACAAATATATTAAGGCTCCCAATTTCTGCTAAATGAACTCTGAATTTAAAAAAAATTTTTGGATAAATATAAAATTTTTAAATCCTTTTTTTATAAAATTTTTAAAATCAAATAGAATAAAGTTTTTTAAATATTTTAAAAATAAAATTCATTTTGATGAACGATCAGAAGTTTTAGATATTGGTGCAGTAAACTTAGATGATGATCATGAAAATGTTTTCATCAATAATTATTATTTTAAACCAAAATTAAACTGTTTATCAAATCAAGAATTACCTTTAGTAAAAAAAAAATTCCCTGAAATTAATATAATTTTAGGAGATGGACGCAATATGAATTTAAAAGATAACATTTTTGATATTGTTCATTGTAATGCAACTTTAGAACATGTTGGCGATTTTAAAAATCAAATTCAATTTGTTAAAGAATGTATAAGAGTTTCTAAAAAATTTGTATTTATCCAAACTCCTAATAAAAACTATCCGTTAGAATTTCATACAAAGATCCCTCTAATACATTATTTACCTTGCAAAATTTATAAAAAAATATTAATAGCTTTGGGCTTAAATTTTTTTGCTGATGTAAATAACCTTAACTTGCTTACAAAAAAAAAAATTATTAAAATTATGGATATATTAAATGTTAAAAGGTTTGAAATAATTGAGCATAGATTTTTAGGATTAGTGTCTAATTTAATATTAATTATTAATTTAAAGGAATAATTAAATGGCAAACATTCTTATATGTGGTGCAGGTGGTTTTATTGGTGGTCATTTAGCAAAATATTTGATTAAAAAAGGTCATAAAATAACTTGTGCTGACATAAAACCATTAGATAAATGGTACCAGTTGTCTTCTGAAAATAAAAATTACTCATTAGATTTAAGGTCAATAGATAATACCGATAAGCTAACCAAAGATATTGATTATGTATTTAATATGGCATGCAATATGGGAGGAATGGGTTTTATAGAAAATAATAAAGCAGAATGCATGCTTTCAGTCCTTATAAATAGTAATTTATGTTGGTCTTCAGTTAAAAACAAAGTACAAAAATATTTCTTTTCATCAAGTGCTTGTGTTTATAATGCAAGTAAGCAAAAAGAAACTTTTATAAAAGGACTTAAAGAAGAAGATGCATACCCTGCCGATCCAGAAGATGGCTATGGATGGGAAAAACTTTTTAGTGAAAGAATGTGTAGACATTTTTATGAAGATTTTAAATTAGAAACACGAGTAGTAAGATATCATAATATTTATGGTCCATATGGTACATATGATGGAGGAAGAGAAAAGGCACCTGCTGCAATTTGTAGAAAAGTTATAGAGTCAATAGAAAATAAATCAGATACTATTGATGTGTGGGGAGATGGTGAACAAACAAGATCCTTTTTATATATTGACGATTGCATAGAGGGAACAATGAGAGTATTTGAGTCAGATTATCAAGAAGTTTTCAATGTAGGAAGCGAGGAGCAAGTCTCAATAAATCAATTGATAAATAAAGTAGAAAATATATCAAATCATAAAGTTAAAAAAAATTATCAGCTAGATAAGCCAAAAGGTGTTAGGGGTAGAAATAGTGATAACACAAAAATTTTGACAAAACTTAATTGGAAACCTAAATTTTCTTTGGAAGAAGGTTTAAAAGAAACCTATAATTGGATTGTAAAAGATAAAAAAAGAAATGTATCTAAAAGTAATTTTACACTCTTCTAAATATGAAAAAGGCTTTAATTACAGGAATAACTGGTCAGGATGGTGCATATTTAGCTGAACTTTTAATAAAAAAAAAAATAAAAGTTTACGGAATAGTAAGAAGAACATCTTTTGATCCATTAACACGACTAGAATATTTAAAAATTAAAAATAAAGTTAAATTAATTTCTAGCGACCTATCTGAATTTTATAAAATTTCTAATATAATTAAAAAAATCAAACCAGATTATTTATTTAATTTAGCTGCCCAGTCTTATGTAACCTTTTCTTATGAAAATCCATTTTATACAGACAATGTAAATAACACAGCAGTAATAAATATTTTAGAATCTATCAGAACTTATTCAAAAAAAACGAAGTTTTACCAAGCTTCTTCTTCAGAAATGTATGGCCATAAAGAATTTAATGAAAAAAAACTAAATGAAAAATCAAAATTTAATCCAATATCACCATATTCTATTGCTAAACTATCAGCATATTTTCATACCAAACACTATAGAAATGCTTTTAAGATTTTTGCATCTAATGGGATATTATTTAATCACGAAAGTCCGCTAAGAGGTGATCAGTTTGTTACAAAAAAAATTGTAAGTAATCTTGTTAGAATAAAATATAAACTTCAAAAAGAACCCTTGATATTAGGAAATTTGTATTCAAGAAGAGATTGGGGCCACGCAAAGGATTATGTTGAAATGATGTATAAAATATTAAATTATAAAAAAGCTGATGACTTTGTTATTTCATCTGAAAAACAATATTCAATTAAAGATTTTGTGAATTTAACATGTAAATATTTAAATATTAAAGTTAAGTGGCAAGGAAAAGGTTTATTAGAAAATGCGAAAGATATCGATGGGAGAAAAATAATTAAAATTTCAAAAAAATTTATGAGACCTACTGATGTTGTTTATTTATTAGGTGATAGCTCTAAATCAAAAAAATTATTAAATTGGAAAAAAAAATATAATTTAAAATTTCTTATAAAAGATATGATAGAGTACGAAATTAATAGTCTTAAATTAAATGTCAAAAATAAATAAGTGCAGAGCTTGCAAAAATAGTAACTTAAAAAACTTATTATCTCTAGGAAATCAAAGTTTTACAGGAATTTTTCCAAAAAAAAGAAATTTAAATGTTCCATCTGGGAAATTGAATTTGGTGATGTGCAGTCATTGTAGATTGGTCCAACTTGATCGAAATTTTAGTTTAAAAAAAATGTATGGAAAAAATTATGGATATAGAACAGGTTTAAACACATCTATGGTAAGTCATATATATGAAAAAGTTGATTTTATAAAATCTAAAATAGATTTAAAAAAAAATGATTTAGTTATAGATATTGGTTCAAACGATGGAACTTTATTAAATTATATAAATAATAAAAAATTAAAATTAATTGCAGTAGATCCCACCATAAAAAAATTTAGTAAATATTATAATAAAAATATTATTAAAATTAGTAATTTTTTTTCTTTTGAAGCTGTAAAAAAAAAATTGAAAAAACAAAAAGCAAAATTAATTACATCTATTGCGATGTTTTATGATTTACCAGACCCAGTAAAATTTTCAAAAGACATTTATTCTTGTTTGGATGATAATGGTATATGGCACTTAGAACAGAGTTATTCCAAGTTTATGTTGGAAAAAAAATCTTATGATACAGTTTGCCATGAACACTTAGAATATTATTCAATATTTTCTCTAAAAAATATTCTTAAGATGGCAAATTTAAAAATAATAGATGTTAGTTTTAATAAAATAAATGGAGGAAGTTTTGCAATTACAGCTGTAAAAACGAATTCATTATTTAAAGAATCTAAGAAGTTAGATAAATTAATTTATTTAGAAAATAAATATAATATTAATAGCCCATTA
>CESW01013687.1_pt1 | contig 36680 bp, 20 predicted proteins | sample 531171 | NCBI WGS metagenome assembly CESW01 (sample SAMEA2621859, study PRJEB7988) | marine metagenome | biome: marine biome (ENVO:00000447); feature: surface water layer (ENVO:00002042); material: "saline water (ENVO:00002010), including plankton (ENVO:xxxxxxxx)" | depth 5 m
CCGGTCATCGATTCCTCTGCAGCTACCTCGGTGACCACCAATGCTGCAGCTGTTAATGGTTCGGTTCTTTCCTTTGATGGCAGTGATGCCCCTGCCGTTACTTTGTATTACGATAATGATGGCAACTATTCTTTGGACCGGGTAGACCCACTAATTCCACTTTCCTTCGGTGCGAACCTAGGACTTTGGCTCGACGCAAGTGACGCTGCTTCTATTACTACTTCTTCCGGTGCAGTAAGCCAATGGAGCGACAAGAGCGGAAACGCTCTGCATGTTGTGCAGGCAACTGCGGATAAGCAGCCAACTACGAGCTCAGCCACCCAGAACAGCTTGAATGTCCTGAGTTTTGACGGTGGAGATTATTTACAAAAGTCATCCTCCAATGTAAAAAATGTTGACCAAACTTGGTTTGTGGTAGCTCAAGTAGACACAGTCGACAACAGCAGCGACTCCCTTCTCGCATACGGGGGCTGGGCCGATGGGAAGTGGCAATTTAATTCGGATCATGGCACTGCTTTTTATGGAAAAATGAGAAAAAATGCCAGCACTGGAATCACCGGTGTAAGTCGTGCCTCTTCGTCCACCAACCTTATTGGCTCATATCGATTGTATTCATTGAGTTTCAATCGTACCAATTCTACTTTTTCTGCGTGGATGGATGGAACCAACAATAATGATTCAAAAGCAGATGCAACTGCCATTGCGGTAAACTCTAAAATAACCGTAATGGGAAGTAGGCAATCCACGCCCAACTCTCCTGTTGGTAAAATGGCAGAAATTCTCTATTTAAAATCGGTTGCGGATGCTGACCGAATTAAAGTTGAGGGTTATCTGGCTCATAAATGGGGTATCACCGCCAACTTACCCTCCACTCATCTTTATAAATCCAAAGCTCCTTCATCCAATGTGCCCCTCACGGCTGTGTCTTTGGGAAGCAAACCGCTTGGTTCTTTTACCCACAACCTTACCGGCTTAACCCCAGGCACTCGCTACCACTATCGCTTCCTTGGAACCAATTCGGGCGGTCGAGGTTTTTCAAAAACTATGGATTTTGTCACTATCGGTTCTCCTACTTTGGAGGCTTCAGGTGCATCTGATGTAACCGTAAACTCAGTTACTTTAAATGCCAAAGTTACTTCGACCGGTGGAGCAAATTTTCTAACCCCAAGTGGCATAAAAGCAGACAGTATAAGTGGTAAGACCATGGGATTATGGTTCGACGCATCCCAACTTGGACTATCCGACAATGCAGTGCTTACTCAATGGCCTGATTCATCTGGTCTCAACAGGGGAATGACTGGTGTAGTTGGTGATCCACGATTTACCGCAAATGAACCAACTGCCAACTTCCAGCCCGTAGTCACCTTCGACGGAGATGATGCCACCTACACGGCTTATGATTTCAATCTTAACAATGCCAACCACTGGTTGAACGATGGATTCACCGCTTTCGGAGTTGCCCGATATACGGGTGGAGATAATGAGACCGTAATTACATCGGATAATGGATGGATTTTTGGCCATGATGCGGGGAATATTGGTCGTTTCAAATTTGGCGAATGGGTGAGCGCTGTAAATAATACAACGAATCAAACTGCCTTTCATCTTTTCAGTGCTCGACAAGAAGGACAATCATCCGGAAGTGATCCGGCCGCCTGGACTTGGAACGATGGACAAATTGGAGTGGTGGCAAATACCGGTTCCACCAACGATGCCTTTGTGCCAAAACAGCTCAGTTTTGGAGCTCGTCCAAACACTGCATTTTCCTCTCAATGTCAAGTGGCAGAGTTTATTATATACCATGGTCAACTTACGGATTCAAATCGACAAAAGGTCGAGGGTTACTTAGCACGCAAATATGGATTGACCGGTGCTCTTCCCTCTGCACACCCATGGAAGAACTCTACTTATGGACCTTTTGATCAGCCAACTAATTTAGGCGGTCAAGATGCAACTGTTACCTTCTACTGGGGGGATGATAACGCAAATAATGTGGCAGACAACTGGGACAACAATCATACTTTATCCACCGCACAGTCTGTGGGTGTCGCCTCTCATACATTGACCGGCCTGACCAAGGGTACTACTTACTACTACACCGCATATATTTCCAATTCAGGTGGAAATGCTTGGGCAGATGTTAAAACTTTCGTACCCGCACTTACCCAGCTCGGTAAGGATAGTATTCCTGATCTCACTCTTTGGTTGGACGCGACCGATGTGAACGGGGATGGGAATCCAGACTCCTTATCTAGCGGATCAGTGATATCCTCATGGGGTAACAAGGCAAATGGAACCCGCACCGTGGCTGCATCAGGTTCTACCCGACCCACTTACCAAACCAATGCTTTTGGATCTAAACCAGGCTTACGATTCGATGGTCTAAATGACGGCTTTAACCTTTCTGCAATTCGGTCCACCACTGGAGGTTATTCCATCTACATTGTCAGCGCTCGACCAACCACTGGATCCGGCGACCCGGATGCTTACTTGTTTGAAGAGGCAGGCTGGAACCTTTTGGCGGGATTTGGAAACCGGGCCTATTCGGTGAAAATTTCCAAGAAGTCTGCTACCAGCGGAGCCACCCTGAGCAATTTAAAACTTGGCAAGTCCGGGCTGGCTTCCACCAACGATTTTGGTGGAGATATCGCTGAAGTTCTTCTCTTCAGCCGTAAATTGTCAACCAGCGAAGAACAGAAGGTGGAGGGTTATCTCGCCCACAAGTGGGGAGCCGCATCCAAATTATTGGACAATCACCCCTACAAAGAAGTGCCTCCTGCTTTTGACAACTCGCCTAAGATTGCCGACCAGCCCTATGTTTCGGATGTAGGGGCAGCCGCAAGCTTACAAGTTACTCGCGTGAACGACTTACTGGGTTGGTGGAAGATGGATGAAGGCTCCGGCACCACTTTATTGGACTCAAGCGGCAACGGCAGGACTGCAACGCTTAGCGGCAACCCAACTCTCGGTGCTACCGGTGTGCTAGGATCCGCAATCAATATGGACGGAACCGGAGATTACGCTACCGTCACCGGCATCGATATTGCCAATAAAAGCTTTTCTACAAGCTTCTGGGCAAAGCGGGCTAACACCTCCGCTGGTTATGTTTTAGGTCACAGCAACTCTGGAAGTCGCAAAGAACTTGGCCTTGGGTTTCACGATAACAACTCATTCCGACAAAAATTTAACGGGGATGATCAGGAAATTAGTTCCAACTTGATTATCAGACAATCCACCGATTGGATTCACTTCGTTACCACCTATGATGCTGTAAATAATATTCAGACCATTTATGCAAATAAAGGGGTAAACTCTTTAGCCATGAGCAGAAACAGCGGCCAAGATTTCCAGGGCACTGGTTCCTTCAAAATTGGTTGCTATAAGGATAATAGTGATTGCTTTAATGGTTTAATTGATGATGTGCGGGTCTATGGGGTTGCCCTGTCCGCTTCCGAAGCCTCCGCAATTTATAACCAAGGTGTTGGTGACCTCGTCGCCTTCTACCCTCGCCAAGTTGCCTATGTTGGGGTACCTTTTTCTCTGCAGGTAGTTGCTACTCAAGGTCCTGAAACCTACTCTGCAGGATCGATCCTTGGCACCAAAAATTTGAGTATTAATTCCACGACTGGGGTTATCTCTGGCACTCCAAATACAGTTGGCGACTTCAATTCGACCGTTACGGTTACTAACTCTAGTGGTTCCCAGACCAAGTCCTTTTTCTTCCGTGTGCTCAAGGGTAGTCGCACCTTGGAGTGGAATCAGACCATTGCAGGTTTAACCTATGGAGACTCTGCTTTTTCCTTGTCCGCCAATCCCACGGGTGCCGGTGACTTGTTCTTCGGAAGTTCGGACTCATCCATCATTGAGATCAATGGCACTACCAAAACCATTCACCAATTGGATAATAACTTGATCCATTATTGGAAGTTTGACGAGACTTCGGGAACCTCTGCCTCTCCAACCCGAGGCACACACTCCGGTACCCTAGGCAGTCTGGCAACTTTCGTGGATGGTAAATTTGGAAAAGCTATAAATCTTACTGGTGCCAATTCTAATTCAAAAGTTGTTTTCCCAGTAGCTGCCGGAAATAATGGGAATAAGTTTACGATCTCACTTTGGTTTAAATATGCTGGAACAGCAAATGCCTACGGAACAATTCTAGCAAACAAGGAAACATGGAACGATTCTTTTGGATGGCGCTTTCTTAAGGACAACGATGATACCAATGTCCAAGCTACGGGATCAAGTGGGTCAGGCTTGAACAAGTTCGTCAGCAGTTCCCTAGTCGCAGGTAATTGGCACCATGTTGCGGTTACTTTCAATGATGATAAAGCGGTGGTTTTTGCGGATGGGGTCGGATCTTCACAAGGTACCATCGCAGCGATAACTGATAGTGCCCTTCCCCTAACCCTAGGTGCCACCCCAACCAACGGATATTCCCGCTTTACCGGCATTGTCGACGACTTGCGAATCTACGACAAGGCTTTGAGCACTGCGGAGGTCACCACCCTGTATGGCGGAGGATCCGGAGATTTTGTCACCGCAAAGTCTGGAAATGTTGCCACGATCAAGAAAAGCGGAACCGTTACTCTCTCCGCCCACGCTCCTGGCACAAATTCGATGTACGCGGCTGCTTCGGTCTCCAAGTCGGTTACCGTATCCAAGGCGGCACTCACCATTACGGCTGAGAGTAAGAATAAAATCCTTAATCAGGCTAACCCTGCCCTAACCTACCTTGAAACTGGTTACATCGGGAGTGATGATCGAAACAATTCAATTACCTCTGCGATTACATTGAGTACCACTGCGCAGACCAACAGTGCTGCCGGAAGTTACCCGATCGTTCCATCTGGAGGAGCTTCAGATAAATACTTCTTCAACTTTATCAATGGGGCATTGGTGATTAGTGACAAGACTCCTCAGACCATATCTTGGGGCCAAGATTTTTCATCGGCCTCGATCAATCAGTTCATTGATTTGAATGCCACCTCATCTTCGGGCTTACCTGTGGTATTTGCCTCTTCCGATGAGAGCGTGGCCAGTCTTGCAGTCACCTTACAGAGTAGTTTGGATACCTGGTGGAAGTTTGATGAAACTACTGGAACCACCCTGTCTGATTCTTCTGGCCAGGGTTCCGCAGTCCACAATGCCCTTCTGCAGGGAACTGATGGTAGCACAAATCGGGTTTCCGGAAAATTTGGAAATGCCCTTTTACTTGACGGAACCAATGATTATGGATTTTCGGGTGGATACAAGGGCATCACCGGAACTTCCAGAAGGACTGTTTCTTTGTGGTTCAAGACATCCACCGCAAACAAACCAATTCTACAATATGGAGCATCGGGTACCGGTTCCTTGTTCAAGGTTTCTATTAACGGATCACAAGCCGCAGTGGTTGATCTCGGTGGAGTTTCCATTACTGGAGGCAGTAGCCTAGCCGATGGAAACTGGCACCACTTTGCAATCAGTGTACCTGATAGTGGTAATTCTGGAGGAGTAAAGCTCTATGTAGACGGAACTGCAACTTCAGGAACTGGAACCACCTCGATTAACACCAGCAATGCAAATGATTTTAAAATCGGAACCGATGGCTCCGCATTCTTTAATGGTCAATTGGATGATATTCGATTGTATAACGCGGAATTGAATGCCAGCATGATTGCCAAGCTTTACGGTTCAGGTATGGGTGACTTCAACCGTCTGCATATTAAAACATCTGGCTCGGTAAGCGTTACTGCTAGCCAACCCGGAAATCAAACCTATGCTCAAGCTCCCTCGGTTACCACCAACCTTAATATTGGAAAATCAAATCAAACCATTTCCTTTAGTCCGATTCCCGACAAGTCAGTCGGAGATTTTGATTTTTCTCTCTTTGCCGTGGCAAGCTCCGGACTCCCGGTCAGTTTTACAAGTTCGGACAGCTTAATTGCCCAAGTTGTTGGCACTGCCCCGAACCAAACCATAAAGGTTCGCTCCGCTGGCAGTGTAACCATTACCGCATCCCAAGCAGGGGATGCTGCTTACAATGCAGCAACCTCGATGACCCAAACCTTAACCATTGGTTATTTCAACCTCCAAGCAAACTCCTTACCAGGAATTCGCTTATGGTTGGACGGCAATAATATTGATGCGGATACTACAGTTGACTCCATCTCAAATGGTTCTGGGGTAGGCTTCTGGAAGGATCGGTCCGGAAATAATAACCACGCGGGTTCGACCGGACCTGCGATTCCCTCTTACATTGCCTCCGGACTTAATTCAAAAGGCGTGGTAAATTACAGTGTCGCCCAGACATCAAACCTGAGCCCAGATTCCAACATTCGGATCATTGCGGCAGTGATCAGGCAAGACCTTGTACAGACCGCTTCCACTAAACCATTTGGAGGAAACCAATTGCTAACCACCTCAGGGGGCAAGTTCGGTCTTGGCGTCATGGATTCAGGAAGTAGCTCAAAAAACTTTTCGATCGTAGTTTGGCAAATGGCCTCTGGTGCCTACTCTATACATGTAGACGGCCTTGAAAAAGGTACCGGAACTAGCTCCCTCGCTCCCGCAGCTTTTGATAAGGTAGGAAATGATTTCGCCGGACAAATTGCTGAAATCATTGCCTACGACCGTGGATTAAGCAACGGAGTTCGACAAAAAATAGAAGGCTATCTAGCTCATAAGTGGGGAATGGAAAGTAATTTGCCTTCCGCACACTCATACAAAGTTGGCAAGCCTGCATTTGGTGGAAACCAAGTTTTAACCTTCCAGCCTCTTCCTGACAAACAGGCTGGACAGTCGGTTACTCTAGATGTCACTTCCGATTCGGGTCTAACTTCCTTTACTTTTGACAGCAATGATACCAGCGTTGTCTCCTTTTCAGGTAATGTGGCCACCGCCCTTAAGGTTGGAAAAGTTACCATTACCGCTTCTCAAGCGGGTCAAACCCCCTGGCTTCCCGCCACTGCTACTCAACCATTTATTGTTACTGCCACACCTAGAGCCGATCAAACTATCACCTTTGCGGATATTCCTAACCAAACCGTTCAATCCACGAGCTTTGATTTGAACGCCTCCGCTTCGTCCGGTTTACCAGTCAGTTTTGCAGTGGTCTCCGGCAGTAGTGCCACGGTCGCGAGCAATGGCACGGTTACTATAGTTGGTCCAGGCGTTACCACAATACGAGCTTCACAAGATGGAAACGCAAGCTATAACCCTGCTCCCACAGTCGAGAAAACGCTTACCATTGATAAGGTTGCTCAGACCATTTCCTTCAATGCATTAAGTAATGCAGGCCTTCAATCCGGAACTTATTCTTTGAGTGCTACCGCATCGTCTGGATTATCGGTTAGCTTCTCAAGTAGCGACCCAACCGTGGCATCCGTGACTGGAACTACCTTAACCCTCAAAAAAGGAGGTTCGATTACGATCACCGCTAGCCAAGGGGGAGACAAAACCTACATGGCAGCAACCGATATCACCCAGCCTCTAACCGTGATCGATGACACCCAACAAGCCCAGACCATTACCTGGACCCAAACCTTAGGAAATCGAGCGTTTGGGGTAGCTGATCTCAACCTAACCGCAACCGCGAGTTCCAACCTTCCAATTACCTATTTGAGTTCCGATTCCACAGTTGCCCAGATTGTAAATGCTGCAGGATCAGCAACTACCAATGGTACTTACCTTAAAGTAATCGGTTCCGGAACCGCGACCATTACCGCCACTCAAGCAGGAAATGGACAATTCCAAGCCGCCACTGCGATTACAAAGTCAGTCGCCGTTACCAAGGCAAACCAAGAAATCGTGACCAATGCAGGTTCTTCAACCGTTCCTAATGTAACCAAGGATAATGGTGACTTTGAATTCGTTCCCGCCCTCAAGTCACGCAACACCGATACCCAAGCGGATTCCGGTCTGGCCCTCACCTATTCCAGCTCCAATAGCGGAATTATCGCGGTAACCAGTGGAGGTGCCAAGCTGACCCCGAAGGGCAGAGGAACTGCAACTATCACCGTTAGCCAAGCAGGAGATGCCACATACAATGCCGCAACCAATAAGACCTTCACGGTTACGGTCTCAGAAAACAGCCCATACAGCGACTCTCTATCCGGAATGATTCTATGGTTGGATGCCAACGACATCAACGGGGATGGACTACCGGAAACAAGCTCCGACTTTATTTCCGGCGGCTCCAGTGGAGTAATCTCAAACTGGGCAGACCGTTCAGGCAGTTCGAATAACTTAACCCAAAGCTCCGCTACTCAAATGCCAAGCTATACCGTAGTCGCTGGAAAACCATCGGTATCATTTGATGGTACCAATGACTTTCTGTCCAAAGCTTTACCCTCTGCACTGAGCGGAAATCCAAGCTTTACCATACTGATTGCCGCAAAAGCAACTTCGACATCAGGTCGCCTCATGCATTTCGGATCCAATGCGGGTACCGCGAATCAAAGCCTTGGTCTAAGTGCTGCTGGAGGATTCGAATACAATGCCGGATCCCTATCCGCTTACTCCAACTTCAATGTAGCACCGACAACCATTGGCACTTTCCGTAGGGCTTCCGGATCCAATTTAAATAAGGGAGAATTTTACCGCAATGGTGAGAAACTTTCCTTAAGTGCGATTAACGCTACCGGGACTCTCTCCCTTCCCTCATCTGCAAGTAGTTTAATTTTAGGTAAAGGAATCAATAGTTCGGGGACCAATGAGGTTTATTCGGGTAGTGTAAACGAGTTGATCATTTTCTCCGGAGAGATCACCGACTACGCAATCCGTCGAATGGAAGGTTATCTTGCTTGGAAATGGGGTTCCCAGTCCAATCTGATTAACGGGCACCCCTTCAAAGCTGCCCGTCCTGGATTTGGGGGCACCCAAAGCATCACGCTGGCACATACCAATGTGCCGGTGGATAGCTCGGACAACAAGCCCTTCGTATCGATCTTTGACTCCCCCTTTGAACTTGTGGGATCCTATGCCAGTTCCGGCCTTCCACTTGTGTACACTTCCAGTAACTCAGCCGTGCTCGAAGTTGATGCCAACGGTCTTCTTAAACCCAAGAGTAATGGGAATGTCACGGTCACTGTGTCCCAACCAGGAGATAGTCATTTCTCGGCGGCAACTCCGAAAACACTTGCCATGAAGGTCACCGGCAAACGATCACAAACCATCACTTTTGATGAAATACCGAGTCAACAAATGGGACAACATCTTGATCTGAATGCAACTTCGAGTGCTAATCTACCCATTACCTTCAGTATTCAATCCGGATCAACAATTGCGACTATCAGTGGTACCAGGGTAACCTTTACTGGAACCGGTCTAGTTACCGTTCGAGCTGCCCAAGCTGGAAACGGCACCTATGCTGCTGCTGCCCATGTGGACCGAACTTTTCCAGTCAAACGACCTGTAAAATTAAGTTTCGACAATCCAAGTACCAAAGGTGCCAATGATGTTTTTAAATTAAACGCCATCGTACTGGATGGATTAACCAACAATCCGATCGACGCAGCAATTGCCCCCACCCCGACCTATTCAATCCTGAGTGGTGGTAACCTAATCACCCTTGTTGGGAACCGTGTCACCTGTGGATCTTCCTCGGGTACGGTCAAAATTCGTGCGGTGGTTTCCGGTGCTGCTTTTGTGACCGCAAATAAGGACGCGACCTTTAGCATTGACGCAACAAAGAGTGGACAAACTATCACCTTTAAACAAGGCGAAAAAGGAGGCCTTCGAGATCTGCCACTTTCCCGCAAACCGATTCCGATTGGACTCATGGCCTACACCGATGCAAAAGATATTAACAACAACCGTCTTCCTCTATCTTTTACCCTAACTGGCAATCCTAATAAAGTTGCTAAGATTGTAGGCACCGGGCCAAGTGCCGTCTTGGTTCTAGCCGACGGAAAAGCAACCGGTGGAGATAAGTTTTCTGGATTTGGGGGTGCGGATTACCTTGAAATCACGATCAAAGCCTCACGGGCAGCTGATGGAAGTTATCATGCAGCTGAACTCGAAAGGACTATTCGAATCAAAGCACCATCTAAATCCGCCTTTTTTGAAGAAAGGAAAATGGACGACAGATTCGACGGAAAGCTTACTGAATTCCGCAATCGTATGAGTGCCAAAGGAATAAGTGGAGAAAAAGCCCTCGCACTTTTCGATAACGATAATTACGACTCGGATGGGGATGGAATTAGTAATGCTCTGGAACGAGCCTTTGGTGGTGACTCCCTAAGCAACGATTCCAGAAATACCCTGCCCAGACCGATTAAGGCAAAGCCATCCGGGGAAGAAGATCATGAATTTATAACTTTCTTAAAGTACCAGGATTCCTACAACACAGAAGGCATTCAATACCTCGTTGAAACCAGTCGAGATCTGAGAACTTGGCTCCCAACTACCGACGATGATGGTGCGATTCAACATGGTTCAGCCGTTGAAGCGGATGGTGGCATGGAGCGAGTGGTATATAAAACCAAAAAAGGCAGAGCGGAAGATGGCCACAATAAAATCTTTATCCGAGTACGAATCAAAACAAGATAGATAATTGCTACCTTTTAAATGGAAAATGAGGATTTGATCAAGGTAGCGGAAGCTGCTCACATCCTAGGTTTTAAACAAAGAAAGAAAATTGACCTCTTAATTAAAGAGGGATTCCTTAGAGTACACGCTAAAAAAGACAGCAAACAAATTTGGTTATCTAAATCAGAAGTCTTCGCTTTACCCAAGGCTTTGCCGGCTAAACCCAGTGTAGATTAGGTAAGAATCCTAGGATTCGATGCGGTCATGACTATTCCTAGTGCGAAGGTCAGGTGGGTCGAAAGCAAGTTCCTTGACTTTGTTCGATCCTAGATACTCCGTTAGTCAAAAAATTTTGAGTTTTAAAGATTAAACTCTGCAATCGAATTGGTAAGGGTTTTACCTTTGATTTATAAAGCTTCAAGAAGGAGGAGAATTTATTCGCAACATGTAGGAATTTTTATGATGTATTGAATCAACATTAATTCATACTTCTTTCTTATGAATCTAAATTCCAAAAATTCTCTCAAACTCGATAACCAGCATCGAAACTTCCTCCAAAAATCTCTAGCTAGTGCATCAGCCATTGCTGGTTTACATATTCCCACTGATGCCCATGCCTAAGAATATTTAAATTATTTTAACTTCCCTCCTCCACAACCTATGAAAAATAAATTCGTACACCTTTTGCTTACAACTCAATTCTTATTCTCATTCCTCTCGGCTCATGGAGATATCGATCTTTTTAACGGGAAAGACCTTAGCGGCTGGCTTGGTAAAAAGGAATTTTGGAGAGTTGAAAACGGTACCATCGTCGGTGAAACCACCAAGGAAATACCGACCAATGGAAATACCTTTTTGATCTGGAAGGGTGGAGAGGTAAAAGATTTTGAATTCTCCTGCCAGGTAAAATTTCAGGGGAATAATTCCGGAGTTCAATACCGCAGTGAAGCAGTTGGAGATCTCAACGATTGTGTTCTGCGTGGCTACCAGGCAGACTTACACCCCAAACAGGAATTCTTCGGGATGCTTTATGGAGAAAAATTCGGCAAAAGAGGAATCATCGCCAGGCGTTGGCAAAAAGTGGATGCACGAGGGGACAAGGATGTTAGAGTACTCGGAATAGTTGGGGATAAAACCAAACTGGATGGCACCCAATGGAACAAATTGAGTATTGTGGCGGTAGGTAACCGTATGATTCACTTGGTCAATGATGTGATCACCGTGGATATTACGGAAAAACACCCCAGTGCGATCAGCAAGGGCCACCTCGGTCTCCAACTTCATCAGGGTGCACCCATGAAAGTTGAATTTAAAAAACTTAAATACCGCAAACTTACCGGCAAGGATGCCAAGGAGGCTCTCGAACAAGCCCAAGATTCAAAGCCAAAGAAAGAGGCGGCAAAACCGTCTTCCAAACCAAAGTTGGAATCACTGGCCAGACAAGCCACCTCTCCCGCACGCATAAATATAGCCGACGGATTTAAGATTGATCTGCTTTATTCTGTCCCTATGGATAAACAAGGTTCGTGGGTGGCGATGTGCATGGATAATAAAAACCGGCTAATTGTCAGTGATCAATACGGTGGGATCTTCCGCTTTCCAGTTCCAGCTGCGGGCATGAAAATTGACCCCTCTAGCATCGAGCAAATTACCTATGCCGCGGAACGGGCAGGCATGGGGAACCCAACCGATGCACAAAAAAAACTTCCACAAATTGGACATGCCCAGGGACTATGCTACGCTTTTGATAGTCTTTATGTTGTGGTCAACTCGCGATCGAGTGCCACGGGTGCGGGCGTATTCCGTCTTTTAGACACGAACAACGATGATCAGTTTGATAAAATCGTAACCATCAGGAAACTTTCCGCCACTGGTGGCGAACATGGACCACATGCCATCATTCCGGCTCCAGACGGCAAACACCTTTTTGTGGTAATGGGTAACCAGACTCAACTTCCTGAAGACTACACCCACTCACGGGTTCCGGAACTTTGGGGAGAAGATCAATTACATCCGTCCCTGCAGTATTTCATGAAGGGAGCTGTGGCACCGCTCGGGCATTTTGCACAGATTGATCCCGAAGGGAAAACCTGGGAAGTTATATCCACTGGTTTTCGTAACCAATACGATGCGGCCGTCAACCGGGAGGGTGAGCTTTTTACCTATGATGCGGATATGGAATGGGACATGAATACTCCCTGGTACCGCCCCACCCGGGTAAATCATGTGATCGATGGATCCGACTTTGGATGGCGTACCGGTTCCGGTAAATTCATGGACTATTGCAGTGATACTTTTGGCACGGTGGTTGATGTGGGACCCGGCTCGCCCACCGGAGTAAGTTTCGGCTATGAAGCGAAGTTTCCAGCCAAGTACCAAAATGCATTCTTCATCAGTGACTGGTCATACGGGAAATTATATGCAGTACATTTATCTCCTCAAGGTTCGACCTACACCGGAAAGATCGAAGAATTTGCCAGTGCCCAACCTTTCCCGCTTACCGATCTTCTAGTAAACCCCATAGACGGAGCGATGTATGTTGCCGTTGGTGGAAGAAAGGTCCAATCCGGGCTTTATCGTGTAACCTATGTGGGCAAGGAATCTATCGCACCTGCAAAATCAATACCCGGAGGTGAAGAAGCAAGAAAACGCAGGCAAGGATTGGAATCCTTTGTCCAGCGAGAAGCCAAGCCTGCGAATAAAAACCAATTAAACAAAATCTGGAGCTCTTTGGCTGCTCAGGATCGAGGGATTCGCCATGCCGCCCGGGTCGCTTTGGAAAAACAGCCCGTTAAAAATTGGAAGAACCGGTTAGCCTCCGAAAAAAGCCCGTTCATTGCATCTGCTGCTATGATTGCCTTGGCAAGGGCGGATGCCAAAAGTTGTGCAACCGTGTTACAAAAGGCAATGACATTTAAATACAGGGATCTCCAATCCCGTCAGCAAAAGCTCGACCTACTACGATCCATCACCCTTGCCTTGACCCGTGGAGGTGAGCCTGGGAAAGAGCGAAAGCAAAAGCTGATCGCATGGCTCGATCAGATTTACCCAGCATCCACACCGGAGGAAAACCGGGATCTTTCTGCAATTATGCAGTTCCTCCAGGCACCATCGGCAGCAAGAAAGGGAATGGCACTCTTAAGGGTTGCTTCCGGGCAGGAGGAACAAATCGGGTATGCCCTAAATCTTCGCCATCTAAAAACCGGCTGGACCTCTCTACTTCGTGAATCATACTTTAAATGGTTTATCCGGGCAGGAAACTTCAAGGGAGGTGCCCGTCTTAGTAACTACCTGAGTGGTATTAAAAAAGATGCGATTGCCAGTGTTAGGGACTCACAAATGACCGAAGGACTGAAAAAGATAATTGATACAAAACCCCAGTCCAGTTCTCCCCAGTTTACATTCGAGCCCCGTACTTTTGTCAAAAATTGGACCATGAAAGAAATGGGCAAATGGGTACCCGGTGGAGTACCCGGAAAGAGAGATTTTAAGAATGGCCGTCAAATGTTTGGGGCAGGCAGCTGCTATGCATGTCACCGAATCGGTGGCGAAGGAGGAGCGGTCGGTCCCGACCTGACATCCGTTGGTGGAAAGTTTGGAGGTTACGATCTTTTGGAATCGATTGTAGATCCTGGTAAAGAAATCAGTGACCAATATGGATCAAGTATCTTTACCCTTACCGATGGAACCCAGCTCAATGGCCGGATCATGAACATGAGAAACAATGAGTATTGGATAAATACCGACATGATGCAACCCAGCTCCGTGACCAAGGTTAATGCCGAAAATTTAACTTCGATCGAACCATCCACGATTTCGATGATGCCTCCGGGACTGCTGAACACCATGGACGAAGAAGATATTCTGGATTTGATGGCCTATCTGATTGCCGGTGGTAATTCGGATCACCAACTCTTCGCCAAATAGTTTTGAAATTCAATCCTACATCATCCCTTTTACCTATGAAAAAACTCATCAGCTTTCTCTGCATATTTGGTTCAACCCTTTGGGTATCTGCTCAAAAATCTCCCAATGTTCTTTACATCATATCCGATGATCAGTCTTGGACCGACTACGGTTTTATGGGACACCCGCATATAAAAACTCCCCACTTGGATAAACTCGCCAACGAAAGTGTTCTTTTTGAACGCGGGTATGTTCCCACCGCTCTCTGCCGACCTTCGCTGGTAACTTTGATCAACGGTCAATACGCGCATAAACACGGAGTTACCGGGAATGATCCATCTCCGAAAAACTACCCTCCAAAGGACGGAGAAAACTACAATCAAAAGAGAGCACAGCTGATCTCCTATCTGAATCGTTTTGAAACTTTACCCAATTTACTTGGTGAAAAGGGCTACCTCAGCCACCAGAGTGGAAAATGGTGGGAAGGAAACTTTAAGCATGGGGGATTTACGCATGGAATGACCCGTGGGTTCCCTCAACCCAGAGGACGACATGGAGATGATGGGCTTAAAATCGGCAGGGATGGATTAAAACCAATTGAAGATTTTGTGGACCATGCAATACAAGAGAGAAAAAACTTCTTCTTATGGTACGGGGTTTTCCTTCCCCACACGCCACATAACCCCCCCGAACGCCTCCTTAAACCCTACAGCGAACTCGGACTTCCCGTTTCCATAGCAAAGTTCTATGCAATGTGTACATGGTTCGATGAGACCTGCGGTCAGCTTATTGATATTTTAGAAAAAAGGAACCTGCGGGAAGATACCATTATCGTTTATGTTACCGATAACGGCTGGATCCAAAATCCGGAAAAGAACGGATATGCTCCCCGGTCAAAGCAAACCCCGTATGAAGGAGGCATTCGCACACCCATCATGTTCTCCTGGCCCAACGGAGACTTGAAAAACGGAAAGCGTAAAGATGTGGTCTCTTCGATTGATCTCTTCCCGACCGTTCTCGCCGCAACTGGTGCTCGCATACCAAAAAATTTGCCCGGATTAAACCTTCTTGAAAACTTAAAAAATGAAAAGCCTATTAAACGAAATGGAATCTTGGGAGAAAGTTTCGCTCATGACATCGCAGATGTCGAGAACCCGGAGGAATCGCTCCTCTTCCGATGGACCATCGAAGGAAAATGGAAACTATTGCTTACCTATGACGGGGAGGTTAACCGCTATAAAACCACCCATCCAAGGGAAGAAAAACGGCCTCAATTATTCAATTTGCTTCAAGATCCCAAGGAAGAAAAGAATTTGGCCGAACAAAATCCGAAAGTGGTGGCAAGGCTCGCCGACAAGATCGGAAAATGGTGGCCAGTCAAAGAACGCAAGGTTCTGACCAAGTGGGAATAAGGAGCCGAAAATGAAGAGGGTTTTTTTTCTTTGCCTTAGCAGTTTCTTACTTTGCTTAAATTTATCTTCCGAACAAAAGCCCAATATCATTCTCTTTTTAGTCGATGACATGGGTCTAATGGATACCTCTGTGCCCATGCTTGCTAATGAGGAAGGCAATCCTCAAAAGCACTCCCTCAATAATTGGTACCGTACGCCGAATATGGAACGGTTGGCTAAGCAGGGAGTCCGCTTCTCCCAGTTTTATGCCCAGTCTGTCTGCTCTCCCACAAGGGCTTCCATCATGACGGGACAAAATGCCGCAAGACATCGGGTTACTCAATTCATCAGTCCGGAAAGTAAAAATGCCGGACCTAAAGATTGGAAATGGGAAGGACTGACTTCCAAGGATGTTACCCTACCCTCCGTTCTTCGGTCCAATGGCTACCATACTATCTTTGCTGGTAAAGCACACTTTGCCCCCATCGGTCATGAAGGCGAAGACCCCACCAAACTTGGATTCGATATTAATATCGCGGGCTGTTCTTTTGGTGCCCCCGGCAGTTATTTTGGCGAAGATGGATACGGGAACCTTAATCCAAAACGAAAGAAAAGAGCCGTCCCTGGGCTGGAAAAATATCATAAGACCGACACCTTTCTTTCCGAGGCCATCACTTTGGAGGCAAAGAAAGCTGTCACCCGCTCACTTCAAAAGGAAAAGCCCTTCTTTTTGTACATGTCCCACTATGCCGTACACAGCCCCTTTCAGAGCGATCCTCGGTTTATCAAGAATTACGAAACATCGAAAAAACCGAGCCCTGCCAAAGCCTTTGCCACTCTGATTGAAGGAATCGACAAATCACTTGGTGATCTTATGGATCATCTTGAAGATAAGGGTGTGGACGAAAATACTCTCATCCTCTTAGTCGGCGATAATGGATCCGACGGACCGCTCGGTGACACTTACGGTTATTTTAGTTCCGCTCCTCTCCGCGGGAAAAAGGGAACCTGCTATGAAGGTGGCATGCGGGTTCCTTTCATTGCCAGTTGGGCAAGGGCAGGAAATGCAAACCCCTTTAAGATCGCCCGTAATCATCTTCATCACGAGCAGATCGGGACCGTCATGGATATATATTCCACCATCTTGGATGCTACCAACACAAGCTCACCAGCCAAGCATCCAGTCGATGGCGTTAGCTTGCTTCCCCAGCTATCAGGAAAGAGTAACAAGGAAAGACCTGATCACTTCATGTGTCATTTTCCCCATTCACACCGGAGTTCCTATTTCACTTCATATCGGAAGGGAGACTGGAAACTGATCTACCGCTATCTCACGAGTGGGGGAAAAAGGAAAAGCAAAGATCCCCTCCCCAAATATGAACTTTTTAATTTGGCAAGGGATCCATTCGAGGCCAACAACCTTGCCCTTAGCAATCGTTCAAAAGTAAATGAAATGATCCACCTTATGAGTGAGCAATTGGAAGCAGAAAATGCTCTACTTCTTGTAACCAATGATGGCGAACTCAAGCCTCAACGGATCCAATAAAATTTTCCTATTGATCTCTGTAAACCGGGAACCCCATCCTACAAAAGATCAAGGGCAATTGAGTATAATCTTGTTATAATTTTTTCATAACTCGAAAAATTAGGTTTGTGATTTGTCTCAAACCACATCGCAATCATGAGTTTTTTAGATTGCGATTATTAGATAAGATAAAACTTGAGGAAAGGAGTATGCATTTTTGCTATCTAAAATTCTTTGGCACAATAATTGCAAATTCACTCCTAAATTGTAAAACAACCCTTATTATTGGAGAATTTATCATGCCAGAAGTAACCATGGAAAAACACAAGGACGGAGATTGTTTCGTCGACTACGAAGAAAAAGTATTTGAGGATGTTCAAGCTGAATCAGGCCAAAAAGCACTGGTCAAGTTTCACACCGTTGCCTTTGAAGGATCTATTGGTTTGGTCAACATGCTTAATGCCATACGCCTGAATCGTAAAGGTTTCGAAACTTCAATTCTTCTTTATGGTCCTGGAGTTACCCTCGGTCTACAACGCGGATTTCCAACGCTTGGGGATGCCGCTTTTCCAGGACACCAAAACTTTGCAGATAATTTAAAGAAGTTCATGAGCGAAGGTGGGAAAGTATACTGTTGCCGATTTGCCCTTCAGGCTCTCTATGGTCACGGTGAACCCTCGCTTGTCCCTGGCATTATCCCAATTGCTCCTCAAGATGTTCTTGATTTAAGTCTGATCCACGCTCGTGACAACGCCTTTATTGTGGACACATGGACAGTCTAGTCTAGAAGCGAATCTTGGCTAGTCTAAGCCATGTATACTCAAAACTCTCAGTGTCCACAATTGTTTAATCTGAGATGATTAAAGCTGCTGCAGCTCAAATTTCACCTGACCTTTCTAGTCGGTCTTCAACCACTAATATTGTTCTTGATGCGATGGACGAGGCTCATCGCAATGGTGCTAATTTTATAGTTTTTCCTGAAACTTTCATACCCTACTACCCATACTTTTCTTTCATCTCTCCCCCAGTTAAACAGGGAAAAGACCATTTGGCACTTTATGACCAAGCCGTTGAAGTTCCCTCGGATGAAACGCAGTTAATCTCAAAGAAATGTAAGGAGTTGGAATTGGTAGCCGTGGTTGGAATCAACGAGCGTGATCATGGTTCTCTGTACAACGCCCAATTATTCTTTGATGCGGATGGTACACTTTTATTAAAACGAAGAAAAATAACACCTTCCTTCCATGAAAGAATGATCTGGGGGCAGGGTGACGGTGCGGGACTTCAAGTTGTGGATACCAATTGTGGTCGCGTAGGAGGGCTCGCCTGCTGGGAGCACTACAATCCCCTCGCCCGTTACGCCCTTATGACTCAGCACGAGGAAATTCATGCTGCCCAATTTCCAGGGAGCATGGTGGGACCTATCTTTTCCGAGCAAATTGAAGTAACGATGAGACATCATGCTCTTGAGTCTGGTTGCTTTGTGGTTAACGCGACTGGCTGGCTAAAGGAAGAACAGATTAAGACAATTTGTCCGGATGAATCTATGCAAAAAGCGATTCGAGACGGTTGCATGACTTGCATTATTTCACCCGAAGGTCGACACCTCGTTCCCCCCATTACAAGAGATGAGGGAATTTTGTACGCTGACCTTGACTTTAATCTTATTACCAAGCGCAAAAGAATGCTGGATTCCGTTGGACATTATGCCCGCCCCGATCTCCTCTCCTTAAATCACAATATCGCTCCCTCTGCGACCCGCAGGATGATTGATGATCATTTTGGCGAGGATTCGGATTCAACTCATTTTGACCCTTATCTCCATGCTAGCGGCTGAAATCATAACCGATTTACAAACTCACGGAATTCGGCTTTTGAATCCGGGAGTGGGAGCGGAAAGCCGAAGAGGTGGTGCGGGACCCACCGATCACAAGGCACTCACGATCGATGGGTTAACCGTTATGATTCCAGTTCACACGGCCACTGCTTTTGAATCTCCCTATGTTGCCGATTCTCCTGACAAAAAAGGAACTGCAAGGGTTTTTAAAAATGGAGAGTTCTTTTCTGAAATTCAATTTCCTAAAAAGGCAAGATTTTTGGACTTATCAACCGCAGACGGAGTTCCCTACGGGCAAATTGCGCAACTGCATTCCAAGGATGTGCTTGCAACAACGGTTTTACAAACCTGTATCCGCTACAAATCCCGTCAGAAAACCTGCAAATTTTGTGCAATTGGCCAAAGCCTTGCCGCGGGAAGAACCATTGCCCACAAAACCCCTGAACAACTTGCTGAAGTTGCTAGGGCGGCTTTTTTACTAGATGGCGTCAAACATATGGTCATGACCACGGGAACCCCTCCTGGGGAAGACCGTGGTGCAAAAGTTTTATCTGAATGTGCCATTGCCATTCGATCTGCCGTTGATCTCCCTTTGCAAGCCCAATGCGAGCCTCCGCGGGATAACCTTTGGCACATCAGAATGAAGGAAGCTGGCATAGACAGTTTGGGTATGCATCTCGAAGTAGTGAATCCGGATTTAAGAAAGAAAATTATGCCTGGCAAATCGCAGGTACCCATGGAAAAATATTTTGAAAGTTTTTCCTATGCGGTCGACATTTTTGGCTGGGGTCAAGTTTCCACTTATATTCTTGCGGGTTTGGGAGATACAGTGGAAGAAATTCTCGAGATTTGTGAAAGACTTACTTCCATTGGGGTGTACCCATTTGTTGTACCGTTTGTGCCGGTTAGCGGAACTCCACTCGAAAGTCACTCCCCCCCCACACCTCACTTTATGCGATCGGTACTCGAACCATTGGCCGAAATGATTCAAAAATCCAACATGGGTTCCGAAAAAATCAAGGCAGGTTGCGGTCGCTGTGGAGCCTGCTCCGCTTTGTCTGCGTTTGAAAGAATAAAAAAATTAAGCATGAAAGAATCCCTGGCATGTTAATTGAAAAACCCAAATCATTCATTAGCCCCGAATTCATTGTCCGACAAGCAATTCGTCCTTGGGAAGTTTCAGCCTCCGCTCGACTTCGTTTCGATACTTTTGTCAAAGAGCAAGGAATTTTCAACCACCATGACCGGGATGAAATTGATGAGGATATGATACCCATTGTTGCCGTATCCACTCTGGCATCGGAAGAAGATGAAGTTGTTGGAACTGTTAGGATTCATCAGCCAGAAATTGGAGTCTGGTGGGGTTCGCGTCTTACCGTTTCTCCTCGCTATCGTAGAGTAGGCCGATTAGGTCCCGAACTTATCAGATTTGCTGTTGGCACTGCGATTATGCATGGATGCAATCTTTTTCTCGCTCATGTACAGTTGCGGAATGTTCCACTTTTTAAGAAGCTAAATTGGGACGAGGTCGAAAGTCTCGACATCCACGGTCAGACCCACATGAAAATGAAAGCAAAGTTATCTGCGTTTGACTCCGTTTCTGACCCAAAGCGAGGCTGGATTACCCTGACAAAAAAAAGGGCGGCATGACCGGCCTTGCCTCCCTTGCTTCTTCCCTTGCCCAAAGTCCTGATGTAACCGGGAAACTTTCAATTAATTTTTCTTGCTCACAACTAGGCTTAACCCGAAAAAGTATTGGTTTTCCAGGAGATGATGCTGCCGCAATCCAAGATGGAAATGGCTGGCAGTTGATTGCCATGGAAGGATTCATGAATGAATTTGTAAAGGCTGAACCTTGGTTCGCAGGATGGTGTGCGGTGATGGTGAATCTTTCAGATATTCTCGCGATGGGAGGAAGAGCAACGGGCCTGACCAATGCAATCTGGGCACCGGATGAAAATTGTGCCAAGAAGATCCTTCAAGGTATGCGGGAGGCATCGGCAACTTACGGAGTTCCGATTTTGGGGGGTCATACCAATCTCAAAACGGATCGACCTCAATTAGCCGCAACTATCTTTGGAAGAGCCCAAAAATTGATAACCAGCTTCAGGGCTTCCCCTGGAGAAATTCTGATTGCGGCCATTGATCAGCGTGGCTCTTATGTTGGCAAAAGTAAGAATTTTGCATCTTTTTTGGACGCCGACCCCGAACAGCTTCAAGAAGACAATCAAATACTACCAACTCTGGCAGAGAAAGAATTGTTGACTGCGGGAAAGGATATTAGCCAGGGTGGAATAATTGGCACATCCATCATGCTTGCCGAATGTTCTGGGGTTGGGATTGAAATCAATCCACTTTCTCTCAAATACCCGGAAGACAACCTCGAAAAATGGATGACTGCTTTTCCAAGTTTTGGCTTTTTACTCTCCGTCCGTAGGGAAAATGTGCCCGCCGTATTATCTGCTTTTCACAATCGCAACATCAATGCCTGTGAAGTGGGAAAAATTGTGGAAGGATCCTCGGTGCAATTGATTGAAAAAGATGATCGTCACTTAGTTTGGAATCACTCCACTAATCCATATCTTGGACTTTAGTTAATAACGTTATGCCTGAAGTCATGTTCAAAGTTAGGTGGCCTGATGGAAAGGTCGAAGATTGCTATTCGCCCTCCACTGTCATCTTTGAATTCATAGAACAAGGAGAGTCCTATCGCTTGAATGATTTTGTTGATTTGAGCACTAAGGCCTTAAACTTGGCTTCCGAGCGTGTATTGAAAAAATATGGTTTTCGTTGCACTTCCGCCGAGAGCCAACTTGACAAAATCCTCGCTACCGCCAAATCTTTCACACCCGACCAAAGTGTGGACTGCCTATCATTGGAATGATGAAAGATAGCAGCACACAACAAACAACTGTAGTTGTGGTTGGAGGGGGTCAGGCTGGTCTTTCCGCATCCCATCAGTTGTGCAAGCATGGCATTGACCATGTTGTTTTGGAACGCTCAAAGCGCTTTCATTCTTGGAAAAAAGATCGCTGGGACAGTTTCTGCCTTGTTACCCCGAACTGGCAATGTCGCTTACCTGAATGGCATTACAGAGGGGATGATCCAAATGGCTACATGGCCAAAGATGATATAGTCGACTACTTGGAAGGGTTTGCAAATTCCTTTCAGCCTCCAATTCAAGAGGGTGTACGAGTTACGGGTGTTGACCGTTGCTCAGACGGTAAAATTTTAATTAATACCTCTAAAACTCGATGGATTGCCGACTTTGTGATCTTGGCAACCGGCTCCTATGATTTACAATTGAAACCTGACTTCGCCAAGAATCTCAATCCGGATATTGTACAAGTCAGTTCGAAATCTTACAAAAATCCGTCCGATATACCCGACGGCACCTGCTTGGTTATTGGAACCGGTCAATCTGGTGTGCAGATGATGGAAGATCTTTGGATAGAGGGCAGGGATGTAAGACTCTCGGTTGGTTCCGCTCCAAGAAGTCCCCGGATCTACCGCGGTCGTGATGCGACAGACTGGTTATACGAAATAGGAGAATATTCGAAAACCATCGAACAACAACCCGATCCTAAGCAAACAGAAGCGAAAACAAATCATTACTTGTCTGGAAGAAACGGGGGACATGAAATTGACCTGAGGGAATTTGCACTGAAAGGCTTAAAACTCTACGGAACGGTTTCCAATTTTGATAATGATCGTATTTTCTTTGAACCTAATTTGGAAGAAAATCTCGACCGAGCTGATGAAAGCTACTTGAAGATTTGCCGGATGATCGATGATTACATTGAGTCTGAAGGAATTGATGCTCCGGAAAAACCCATCTTTACTAAAAAGTGGAAACCTTCAAATGAAACTGAAAGTTTGGACATGACAAAGGAAGGAATTACTTCAGTTCTATGGTGTACCGGTTTCAAGCCAGATTATTCATGGTTAAAGATTGATTGCCTCGACAATCGTGGGCGACCAATTCACAGAAGAGGAATAACCCATGAATATGGGGTTTATTTCTTGGGTCTAAATTGGCTGAATACTTGGGGCTCAGGTAGGTTTCTGAGTGTTGCAGAAGATGCAGAATTTCTTGTTGATGACATTAAAAGAAAGCACAAACCGGTTGGTTCACTCCAGAACTTTTCAGTCTCATTTTAAATTTTAGATTTTTTTGTGGCTCTTCCTGACCGCACCCTTCTAAAAACTTCTTTGTACAAGTAATATTTTGCGACGATTGGTCGACTCATTTGAGTGCCATGGTTCCCAATTAACTTCAATTTTGCCACTGTAAATCAATCGCATGATTCTTTGAATGCTAGGGAATAAAAATCACTTCTCCCTTATCTCAGGTTTGACCTGAAGAATATCAGTTCATACTTTTTTATCTGTGAAAAAAAGTTGGAAAAAAATGGTATGGATCGCTCCCTTTGTGCCAGGAATCCCTCTGCTTTATTATTTCTCCAACCCAGATAAAGAAATCCATAATTTTCATCCAGATTGGGAATTCATTAGGCAAACCGAGGACTTAATAGCCGAATTATCCAAAGACATTGAAGTGGAAAAAAAGACCGGTTTCCAGCCTTATGAGTACAATCAATCGGTGCCTCAACCATCGATCACAAAGTTGGAAAGTCCTTCTCCCCAAGAATCCAGAGATGATGTTGCTCCATCTTTGCTGCCACCTGATCAATTAGACCCGGATGCTGCCCCCACTTGGAAAAAAGAACTCGATATCTTCTTGAATGGAAACACATCGCCCAAGGAATTTCTAAATTCACTCACAGCCAGTAACTGGAAAGAAGCAAGGGGTCAACTGGCTCTTGCTTATGAAGAAAAAAGCTTACCTTCAAATAAGAATTTCCAGAATAGATTCTGGATGAAAGTCGGAGAAATCGGAGGCGAGGAGGTCGCGAAGGAACTCCTCAAAGAGGGAGACCCAGCTTTCGGTAAAATCCTTAAGGGCTGGGCCAAAGCAAGTCCTCAGGAGATGTTTGATTATTATACCGACTTGGACCTTAGATCCCCCGAAGTCCAAAATTATTTGGAAAAGACCAACTCCCGGGAAATTCCTCTGATGGATCAATTCTCAAGTGGTATGATCGATCAGATCCTGCGAAGCTCGGAAGCTAAGATAGACCAAGCACAAGTTCAGAGCACCAACGATTTGATCGATCACTTTCTCAACAAAAATAAAAAGAAGGCAGAATCCTTAATGCGAGAATTTACTGAACGGGTCATCAGGGGAAAGGATAAAGACACACTGGCACAATGGGTGGCTGGGTATAAGGAACCAGAGTTACAAGCTGGAACGGCCCAGCGGGTTATTGAGAGTGGTGTTTTTGATAACAACCCTTTGGAGGCAGTCGAGTTTGCCAATTCTTTGGACTCCGCCAAAGCCAAAAGATCCGCCCTATCATCTGCATACGCTAGGCTTGCAGGTGGAGTAAATGGGCATGATCCCAACATCACAGCCGCCGAATTGAATGCCATGGAAGACGGTTGGCAAAGAGACTTTGCCCTTAATGGATTTGCTCACGGCCTTGTTCGTCGTGACCCAGATGCCGCGATTCAATGGGCCAACTCGATCAGCAATGAAGGATTTCGTAAAGTAGTCACGAATAATATAACCAAAAGAATTAACGCCGAAGTCTTACCAAGATTAAATTCTCAAGAAGTTAAAAAAGATTAAGCATACAAGTTTAGGGGCCCTCAAAAACCCAGTTAAAAGAGCAAGATTGGAATGAGTAGTTCGAAGAATTCAAAAGGCTTTTTCAATCGAAATTAAAACCATTGGATATGAGTATAGAAGCCTTTACTCTTAAGTTGGAATTGTAAGTCAAGGTTTGCATACTATGTACAAAAAAAGTAGTGTCAAAGTTTGTAACAATAGATAGGTATTAGTTATGTTCCGACTCTCTCCCGGCTTCACCTCCTTACTTTTTGTAAACTTTCATGTCTTGTTTGCAGTTGATTTCAACCGGGATGTACGTCCCCTGCTCGCCAGTAAATGCTATTCCTGTCACGGGCCGGACGAAAAGGGTCGGAAAGCGAAACTTCGACTGGATATTCGGGAAGACGCCCTTAAGAACGATGTGATCGTTCCCGGTGAGATCGAGGATAGTGAATTTCACTACCGCATCCATTCAGATGATCCAAATGAAATCATGCCTCCCCCCGAATCCCATACCACCCTCACCAAGCAGGAAAAAGAATTGCTTGATCGATGGATTAAAGACGGGGCGGAATATGCAAAGCACTGGGCTTTTGTTCCACCCAGTTCTCCCAAAATACCCACGGGTCGCAAAGGCTGGAATCGTAACCCCATTGATGCGTTTATTTCCGACAACCTCGCAAAACATGACCTGAAACCATCTCCGGAAGCGGATAAGTATTCTCTGGTCAGAAGACTTTATCTTGATCTCGTTGGCTTGCCCCCCACTGCAGAGCAGGCCGATGCTTTCATTTTTGACAATCGGCCCGATGCCTACCAAAAACTAGTCGATCAATTGCTTCAATCTCCTCATTACGGAGAGAAATGGGGAAGAGAGTGGCTGGATCTTGCCCGCTATGCTGACAGCAATGGATACGAGAAGGATCGCCCACGTAATATCTGGCCTTTCCGAGACTGGGTAATTCGGGCCTTAAATGCAGATATGCCTTACGATCAGTTTACCATCGAACAGCTCGCCGGAGACATGCTACCGAACGCCACCGACGATCAAAAAATTGCCACTGGTTTTCATCGTAACACCCAACTCAATGAAGAAGGTGGCATCGACCCCCTTGAATTTCGCTTCTACGCCGCTGTCGACCGGGTGGCCACCACAGGTACGGTCTGGATGGGGCTGACCACCGGCTGTGCCCAGTGTCACACCCACAAATATGACCCCATCACCCACGATGAATACTTCGGCTTAATGAGCCTGCTGGACAATGTCGAAGAGCCCGATCTGCTACTTTATTCGGACGAACAAATAAAAGTTAAAGCCGATCTGGAAAAACAAATCGCAAACAAAATCGTTGATCTTCAAAACAGCGATACTGCTTTTGAACGGGAATTTGTAAAATGGCATCAATCCGAATCTGAAAATGCAACTCCGTGGGAAACGATCCGTCCAACCTCCATGAAATCAAACCTGCCGAAACTCGAAGTTATGGATGATGGATCCATTTATTCTTCAGGTGATGTGACCAAGCGTGATGTATTCGACCTGAATTTTACTAGTGATCGACCGATTACAGCCCTTCGTCTCGAAGCTCTGACTGATGACCGCCTTCCCGGATATGGACCAGGCAGGTGCTACTACGAGGGCAGGAAAGGAACATTCTTTCTCAGTGAAGTGGAAGTCAAAACAGCAAGTGGAATTAAAATTCCACTTAGCAAACCCATTGCCAGTGGAGGCAATGGTGCTGAAAAAGTAATCGATCAGGATGGGTCTTCTGGATGGAGTTCCGCCATCGGTCAAGCAAACCATATTATCCTTCCGCTCACTAAGCCTCATCCAGCAAATAAATCCCTATCCGTCTCGCTGCTTTTTGAAAGACACTTTGTAGCCAGCCTTGGACGTTTCCGGATCTCTGCTACCTCAAGTAAGAAGCAGCCCAAAGCTGCGAAGATCGGAGTGGAAGCCGAGCGAATCCTCAGCCTTCGAGACAAAGCTTCAGCAGAAGACATAACTCAACTCCGTTCCATTTATCTGGAAAAAGTATTCCTGGAAAAGCCCTCCCCTGCAAAACCCGGAGCCATTCAGAAAAATATCCAATGGATATGGACTGCCAAAGGGAACCGCCCCGAGGAGACTCTTTATTTCTCCAAACAATTCGATCTGAAGAATATTCCTGAAACTGCAGAGATATTCTTTACCTGTGATGACAAAGTAGAATTCTTCCTTAATGGAAATCCCATTGGTTCCACCGATCTATGGAGTAAACCTGTGATTTCGACGGTAAAGAAACATTTCCGCAAAGGCACCAACTACCTAACTGCGATTGCTTCAAATAATGGCGGACCTGCCGGCCTGATTGCCCAACTTTCGCTCCGTTCAAAAAGAGGAAAAAACCAATACATAACAACCGATGCGAGTTGGAAACATCTCAGCCAACTTCCTAATCCGCAGTCAAAGGACTGGCACTCCCAGTCTCTCCCCGACGCAAAACCAGCAATTGTTGTTGGAAAATACAAGAGCGAGCCATGGGGAACCCTCAACCTTCCACAAGAAAGGTCTACCAAGAAGCCAAACCCGATCACTCAATTAAGGAACCGGATACCCCGCCCCAATCATACTCTGGTGATGCTTGAACGCCCGAAGGATAATCCCCGCACGACCCAACTGAGACATCGCGGGGAATACACCAGCCCTAAGCACGAAGTACCCCCTGGTATTCCCAAAATTTTTGAATTACAAAATCGTAAGGAACCAACGAACCGAATGGAGTTTGCAAATTGGGTGGTAAGCACGGATAACCCAATAGGTGACCGGGTCGTTGTCAACCGGGCCTGGCGATCCTTTTTTGGTTATGGCCTGATTCGGACAAGTGGTGATTTCGGTACCCAGGCACCCGCACCGGATCATCCTGAGCTCCTGGACTGGCTGGCCATGGAATTTCGTAAGCAGGGAATGTCCCTGAAAAAGTTACATCGATTGATCGTCACCAGTTCCACTTATCGTCAAAATTCCAAGGCATCCCCCTCCCTTCTTGAAAAAGATCCCCAAAATCGACTCTTGGCCCGTGGGCCCCGCTTCCGTTTATCTGGTGAATTAATTCGAGATCACATGCTTCAAGCGAGTGGAAAATTATCAGGCAAGATGTATGGACCAGGGGTTTATCCTCCTCAGCCACTTACTGTCTTGGCTCATGCATTCGGTAACAAGAGTTGGAATGCATCCAAAGGCGAAGACCGATATCGTCGTTCGATCTACACTTTTATTAAACGTACCGCGCCTTTTGCTGGATTCATGACCTTTGATGGAACCTCTGGAGAAAATTGCCTGGCCAAGCGTGACCGTAGTAATACCCCTCTTCAGGCCCTTACCCTCCTCAATGACGAGATGTATCTTGAACTTGCCCGTTCTGCAGGAGAAGAAGTTCATCAAAGCAAAGACGATCCGATTCATTCCCTGTTTCGCCGATTTCTTACCCGGCCTCCCAAACAATCCGAAACGGATGCCCTGCGAGCTTATTACGAACAGCAAATCCAACGCCTAGAAAACGGAGAGATCAAACCTTCAGAAATTACCGCAACCCTGAAAGCCACACCTGAACTCGCAGGTAAAGTGCTCCTTGCCCGGGCCATTATGAATTTAGACGAAGCTATCACCAAACCATGATCAGACATCCATTACTTCATCGTACCCGTCGCCATTTCTTCCAGGACTGTGGCATAGGAGTTGGCAAGATCGCCCTCGCGTCCCTCCTTGCTAATGAAACCTTTGGTGCAACCGGCACTCCAAACTTCATGCGTTTCCCGATTAAAACAAAAAGGGTAATCTACCTATTTATGGCAGGGGCACCGAGCCAGCTCGAACTTTTCGACAACAAGCCTAAACTTAAGGAAATCGAAGGAAAACCGATTCCCCCGTCGGTGATTAAAGGACAAAGGTATGCGTTTATTCAACCCGATGCAGCCGTTCTCGGACCCCGATTTCCTTTTGCCAAGCACGGCCAGTCCGGTGCGGAATTTTCGGATCGCCTCCCTTATCTATCCAAGATCGCGGACGACCTTACCATCGTAAAGTCGATACACACGGATCACTTCAACCACGCACCTGCCCAATTGTTCATGACCACGGGCAGCGGCATTCCCGGCCGTGCCAGTATGGGTTCATGGCTGAGTTATGGAATTGGCAGCGAAGCCGATGACCTACCCGGATTTGTGGTGATGAGAAGTGGGGGCAACCTAAGTGGTGGTTCCGCGATGTGGGGCTCCGGCTTCCTCCCCTCCGAACATCAAGGCGTGCCATTTCGCGAAGGAACCGAGCCCATTCTCCATGTAGCAAACCCAAAGGGGATCGACCGAACCGCTCAGCGTCAAACCCTCGATCTTTTAAACAAATTAAATCGAGGATCTCATCGGAAAATGGAGGATCCGGAAATCAATGCCCGTATCGAAGCCTATGAAATGGCTTATCGTATGCAGGCACGGGCACCCGAGTTAATAGATTTTGACAAAGAAAGCGAGGAAACCCTGAATCTCTACGGGGTCAAGAAAGGGAAATCCGATTTCGCCAGCAACTGCCTGCTTGCCCGTCGACTCGCCGAACGGGGCACCCGCTTCATTCAACTTTACCACAGTGGATGGGATGCCCACAACAATGTGGAAGGGAATGTAAAAAATCAGGCAAGAGCAGTGGATCAGGCGAGTGCCGCCTTGGTTCAGGATCTTAAGAGACTGGGCATGCTAGAGGACACCTTGGTTGTCTGGGGTGGCGAATTTGGACGTACTCCCATGGTGGAAGCCAGTGCCGCCTTAAACCGCAGCGGCGGTCGTGATCACCACCCTCAGGCCTTCACCATGTGGATGGCGGGCGGAGGAACCAAACCCGGAATCACTCTTGGGCAAACCGATGAGCTTGGCTTTCATGTAACCGAGGATCCCGTCCATGTTCATGATCTTCAGGCAACGATACTGAGACTGATGGGTATCGATCACAGCCAACTCTCTTTCCGCTTCCAAGGTCTTGATTTCCGCTTAACCGGGGTGGAACCACACCATGCGGTCAAGAAATTGATGATTTAAAAGTAGAGATTTCATTCTCGCCCCAATGAAAATCATGGGTAATAGTAAGTTTCTTAACCTATTGCCTAGGTATGCCTGATAACACCTCTTCCGAAGAAAGTAACGACGGTCGTCGAAAATTTATCGTGACCTCCACGATTGCAGCTTCTGCTGCCTGTGCTCTTTTCCCTCTTGCTTCTGGGATACCGAGTGTGATGGATCCCGCGACCAAGGAGACAGGCACGGCAGAAGTACCATGGACTAAAATAACCAGATTAAATACCCTACCCGAAAACGGCACACCCACCAAATTTGAAGTCATCCTTGCCAAAGTGCGCGATGCATGGACAACCTACACCAATATTCCTGCTGGTGCTGTTTATTTAGCTCGTAATGGAAAAGAGGTAACCGCATTTAATTTAAAGTGCCCGCATCTCGGATGTGCAATTGATTATCGCAAGAATACCAACGACTATTTTTGCCCATGCCACAACAGTACTTTCGCCTTGGATGGTTCGGTAACCACTGAAAATAGCCCAAGTCCCCGAGGCATGGACACCATGGATACCAAGGTGGAAGACGGAACGGTATGGATTCGCTTTCAACATTTCCGCCCTAATATTTCCGAAAAAGTACCGATATGATCAAGGGAATCATGGATTGGATCGATGACCGCTCCGGCATTCGTGGACTGGTCAAGGAAGCTCTTTATGAAAAAGTGCCTGGTGGAGCAAGATGGCGCTATGTATGGGGAAGTTGCCTAACCTTCGTCTTTTTCACACAGGTAGTAACCGGCACCTTGCTTTGGATGTTTTATAGCCCGAGCACGCAAACCGCGTGGGAAAGTGTATACTTCCTCGAATATCAAGTCGCGGGTGGATGGTTCCTTCGGGGTGTTCACCATTACATGGCACAAGCAATGATCGTCTTGCTGGTTCTGCACCTGATGCAAGTGGTTATAGACGGTGCCTATAAAGCACCAAGGGAACTTAATTTCTGGTTTGGTATCATGATGATGGGGGTTACCCTGGCTCTGTCTTTAACCGGTTACTTATTGCCATGGGATCAAAAAGGGTACTGGGCCACGGCGGTGGCTACCAACCTAATGGCTGAAGTTCCTCTCATCGGTCCTATGATTCAAAAGGTGGTAGTGGGAGGAGCGGAGTACGGACATCATACCCTAACTCGATTCTTTGCCTTACATGCCGGAGTGCTTCCTGCCAGTTTAGTTGGCTTGGTTGTGGTTCATATTTATCTTTTCCGGAAACATGGAATTCATGTAAAAGAACCGAGGCCCAAACGAGATTCCTATTTCTGGCCGGATCAAGTACTGAAGGACGCAGTTGCCTGCCTGGCTATTTTATTGGCGGTTGTAACCCTCACCATTTATTTCCATGGAGCTCCGCTTGGACCCCCTGCGGATCCGTCTAATGAATTCCCTGCTCGTCCGGAATGGTACTTTCTCTTTTTATTCCAACTCCTCAAGTATGTTCCGGCATTTTGGGGTGCAGTGATCATCCCTGTGTTTCTCGTCCTGTGGATGTTTTTGCAACCCTTTATCGGGAAGAGTAAAGTGGGGCATAATTTCAATGTAGGATTTTGGTGGGCACTGATTGCAGGCTCGGTATTTTTAACCTTTTTGGCCGTATCAGAAGATCAAGCCAATATTAAGCACGGGGCAGCCATAGAAGAAGCAAAATGGCAAGCTGACCGTGTCATTGAAATTGCCAATGCCGACGGTATTCCACCTACGGGTGCCGTTTCTCTGCTTCGGGAGGACCCTCAAAACAAAGGTCGCCGCCTTTTTGCCTCACATTGTTCGAGCTGCCACCGATACAATGGACATGACGGGCGGGGGTTTCCCGTAGATGACACCCCTTCAGCCGCTGACCTTGCTGGATTTGCCAGTGTTCAATGGATTACTGAGCTCCTTAATTATGATCATTATGTATCTCATAAGTATTTTGGTGGGACCAAGTTTAAGGATGGCACCATGGCTCGTAAAGTTCTCGCAAAATACACTGGAGAAGAAAAAAAACTTCTTCCGGACATTGCCATTCTTTTGGCAGATGGAGCCAACCTGCCCTACGAGAAAAAACTGGATGAGGACAGGCGAGAAGAATTGCTTTCTCTTTATTACAATGACGATTTAAAGTTTGAGGATGGAAGATCTTGCATTGAATGTCATGACATTGATTCAGAGGACGAAGGTTCAGCTCCTGATCTTACTGGATACGGATCCCGCGAATGGCTGGTTGCATTTATCGAAAATCCAGAGGATGCAAGATTTTATGGGAAGAAGAACGACCGCATGCCTTGTTACGGTCGGGATGAAAAGCTAAAAGAAGAAGAAATTGCCATACTCGTTGATTGGATCCGTTCTACACCTGCTCAAAACTAGTGCATTAATAATACGGAGAATGAAGACTCAAATTCTTGGAACTTTAAATTCTCCTAATTAAATAAAAGAGATAAAAAATTCTTTTTTTTGAACGTTTTCTAAAAACCATCTGTCATACTCTATGACGAAAGTCAGTTTGTTTCAGTTTAGTTTGTGTTTAAAAGCCCAAGGACGCCGCAGTGATGCGGCGTTTTTGTTTACAGACATCTTTCAGGGATGGACGAGGAACTGAAAATAAACTAAGAATGAAACTTTATGAAACTTCAAATAGCCATAATCCTCGTACTGGCTAGCCTTCAAAACAATCAGTCTCTTGCCTCCCAAACATCTCAATTCATTGGTTTGGAAGCTGATTTAAACTCCTCCTTAAGTGCACTTGATCAAATCCGAAAATCTTTTGGAAAGTACTCCATTGAATCGCCTGAGCTTTTTGAAGGTAATCACCAAGGGTTTGAACACATAAAAATACAAGGTGATTCCGATAAGGGTGCATGCTTCGCTTTCTATATCCACCGCGATCTGGATAAAGATATGGATAAGCACTGGCCCATAGGAAAAGAAAGACAACGGAATGAAATCAAGGGGTACAAAGGATCTCCCGAAGTCATGAAAGCCATGGATCAAGAGACCGCCTCTTATAGTTGGGACTTTAAAATCGATCCTACTTTTTCTCTCACGCATCAATTCTGTCATTTTTTTCAATTGAAACCGGTAGGCGAAAAAAAATTTCCCCTACCCATCTTAACCCTCTCAGGAGGAGTTCATGCAGGCAAAGAAGAGTTAGAACTTCGTTTCTTCGGTAAAAAGTCCCACCGCATCAAGCTGGCCGATTGGAACGATTGTAAGGGGAAATGGCTCCGTTGCAAATGCGTGACTAAGTTTGCTGAAAATGGGGAGATCCTCTTTTCCCTTCAATCCACGGATGGAACCCTTTCCGCGGAGCACAGCATGACCAACCTGATGACCTGGTATCCTGACTTTTACTTCGTGCGCCCCAAGTGGGGAATTTACCGGAGCCTGAAGGAGAAAGAGAAAATCAAGAACGAAGAGGATCGGGTTTACATGAACAACTTCACCATTCGAAAATGGAAAACCATCCGTGCTCAGAATTAAAAAAATGCGAAACCTTCACCTTTCGGTTTATTGCCTTTTCTTTCTTGCATGGACCTGGCCCGGTTTCTCCCAAAACCTTCCCTATCTGCCGCCCGAATTGATCTCTGCCTTCGAAGGTAAACTACCCAACCAATTACCCAGACCCACCAAGACCGGACAATTTCGAAAACTGGTTGCAGGAGATGGATTTGTCTGGATCGCCGAAGCCGATGAGGCTCCGAAAAAAGGAAATCTGCTGGCCTTCAGAATGAATTTTGACGGAACCCTTGAGGAAAATGAAGTTGCATTCCTTGCCATTCGAGCCCGAACGGTGAGTCCTTCCGCTGAATTAAATCCGGATCCACGCCCGGGTCGAATCCGTATTCATGTTGCGGAACGTGAAAACCTGAGGCAAACCGCACTGTTTCATCTTGCCAGTGTGGGCAGGAATTGGGGTTGGTATTATCACCCCTTTCGAGCCACCAAAGCGATTGCCTCGGACGCCGGTGTGGTTCGCTTTAGCTTTGATTTGCAGAAACAAGCAATTGAAATAGAAGAGGTCAGGCTCTATCTGGCACCCAAGGGCTTTGATATGGCCCGTTTACCCATGATGTCGGCGGGCTACCAGGGTCGGGAAGCGAATGCTCCTTGGCGACAGGCAGCGGAGACTAGAATACGCAAATACCGGACCGCACCCCTGCGCATCGAAGCCTTCGAATCTACGGGTTCTCCTCTAAAGAAAACGGCTGTTCATGCCCGTATGATCAGACATGCTTTTGGTTTTGGCAGTACTTTCAAATCAAAATACCTGCTGGAAAATACCCAGGATGCCCAACGCTACCGGGACACGTTTGACGAACTCTACAGCTGCTTAGTTCCGGTCCCAATGCTGATTCCCAGGCATACACCAATGATGTACAGCGGCAATTACGCCAACCAACAACTTCTGGGATTGGGTAAAGTCCTGCAATGGGGATCCGACCGTCACATGAGCTTCCGGGGGCACACCCTGGTCTGGGGAAACCTCCAACCTTGGAGCAATGAATGGGTTAAGGAAAACAAACCAGAAGAAATCCTGAAGTACTTGCGCGAACACCGAAACTACCTGTTTTCGCTTACCAAAGAGGTCATTCGCGAATGGGATGCGATCAATCATCCTCTTCGCTTCCAAAAGGATTTACGCGATGTTTTCGGTGAAAATATTTACCGAGATTTATTGGCCGAACAACGCAAGGCAACGGATGCCACTCTTATCATCAACGAAGCTCTCTTTGACAACGCACGGGAAGAGGCTTTTCATCAGCTGATGGTCCACTTGCAGAAAAGCAACCGGACCCAAGCTGACGGTATTGGCTTTCAAAGTCACTTCACGGTGCACAACCTAAGAGGAATGGAAGACCTCTGGCGTCGCTACCAACGATTCGCTCCGTTAGTCAAACAGATGGCGGTGACGGAATACGACTTAATCTGCAATGACAACCAACTGCATGCGGATTACTTGCGGGACATTCTCACCCTGACTTTCAGTCATCCCAAGATGACCAGTTTCATTAACTGGGGTTTTTGGGCAGGTGATCATTGGAAACCGGAAGGCACCCTGATTCGCAAGGATTGGAAGGAAAGGCCCGCTGTCAAGGTTTGGAGAGACTTGGTTAAGGGCAAGTGGTGGACCGAAGGATCCACCGTAACCAACGAACAGGGAAAGGCAGTGATCGACGGGGCTTTTTTCGGAGTTTACGAGATTACCGTTGGAGCTAGTAAAACCCCACATGTGATCGAGCATCTCCCTCACCAGCAAAGCGTTTCACTAATGTTACCCTGAATGAGAATGGCTTGCCCCCCCTTTTTTGCGTCTTACAATATAGTCTTATGACCAACCCGCGCCTAGGACAGCAAACTATTCATTCCACAAGACCGTGGGGGGATATTCATATGGTAGTTAGAAACCAAAAATGTTCGGTAGATCTCACCGAGGTAAAACCTGGAGAGCGGGCAAGTTTACATTCCCATAATATTCGCCATGAACTCTTTCATTTCCTGGATGATGGTGCCGTCCTTGAAATTGACGGTGAACTTTTTCATCCCAAAGCTCATGAAGAATTCATGATTAAACCCGGACAAAAACATAGATTTTGGGCAGAAGATACCATTTTCAAGATGTTGGTGGTCAGCTTTGGCGAATGGAAAGCAGAAGATCAAATCCGGCACGATGACGACTACGGAAGGACCGGAGAACCCCTCGAACTTTAAATGTAAAGTGAGTAAGCCTCGCATAGCCGTGACCATGGGCGATCCTGCGGGGATCGGTCCTGAGATATGCCTGGATCTTCTAACCGATTCCTCCATAGCAGATCTTTGTACACCGATTATTTTTGGAGATGCCAATGTTCTTAGGCTGTGTGCGGAGCAAACGGACAAGTCAGCAGATTTTAAAGAAATCAGTGCAGATGACTTAGCTTCGGCAACTGAGCCATGTGTGCTCAACCTTGGGCTTATCGATCAAACGCTCTTAGAACCGGGCGTGGTGAATGAAGCAACGGGTCGTGCCACATATGGATATGTGACCCAAGCAATCGATGCCTGCCTTTCCCAATGCGTCCATGCCGTGACCACCTGCCCGGCCAACAAAGAAGCTCTGCAATCCGCCGGAATTCCCCAACCGGGACACACCGAGATTTTTGCCGATCGGACCCAATCAAAAAAATTCTGCATGGCCTTTCTTTCAGATGAGATCAATTGCAGTTTGGTCACCGTGCATGCTGGCTATGAGGAGGTTCCCCATTTACTGAACGAACAAAGAATTATGGATGTAATCGAACTTACTCGGTACACCCACAAAAAATTGCTCGGAAAAGAGCCACGAATCACCGTATGTGGTCTTAATCCCCACGCTGGGGAAAATGGTTTATTCGGAAACCGCGAAGAAGAACTTATTATACAACCTGCGATGGATAGAATGCGGAAGGAAGGTTGCGACCTCGCAGGCCCGATCCCTCCTGACACCGCCTTCACGCAATCGCAAAGGAATATGACCGATGCCTACATCTGTATGTATCACGACCAAGGACTGATTCCAGTCAAAACAATCGCCTTCGAATCGGCGGTAAATGTCACTCTTGGCCTCCCCATCACCCGCACTTCGGTCGACCATGGAACCGCCCTCGACATCGCTTGGCTTGGCAAGGCTGACTCTCGCAACCTCAAATCGGCCGTTCGGCTTGCAGTTCGGCTAACTCGATGAGAGGTCGATTATTCTATAAGGTGATATCCCTTCTTTTATCTTTGGTTTATGGTGA
>CESW01146852.1_pt1 | contig 35977 bp, 32 predicted proteins | sample 531171 | NCBI WGS metagenome assembly CESW01 (sample SAMEA2621859, study PRJEB7988) | marine metagenome | biome: marine biome (ENVO:00000447); feature: surface water layer (ENVO:00002042); material: "saline water (ENVO:00002010), including plankton (ENVO:xxxxxxxx)" | depth 5 m
TTTTTTTTTAGTATTCTTTATTTTATTAAAGTTAACTAATAAAGGATAGAGATGAAATGAATTTTCAGTATTTTCTATTTTTTTTGGAACTCTAAATTTTGATTCATCGGAGAATAATTTATTATAAAATTTTGAAATTTTTTTTCTAGAATTAATAAATTTATTAATTTTTTTTAGCTGACTAATTCCAAGAGCACAATTTATATCAGGTAATCTGAAATTATATCCTAAAACATTTGCCTTATACTGCCAATGAGCAGTCGCATCCCTTATTATTCCATGTTCTCTTAATAAATTTGCTTTTTCATGAATTTTTTTATTGTTAGTTAAAAGTGCACCTCCTTCTCCAGTAGTTATGGCTTTAACAGGATGAAAACTTAAAGTAGCTATATCAGCAAACTTAGCGGCATAACCTTTATCGTTATTTATACTTGAGCCTATAGAGTGGCAATTATCATTGATCAACTTGATATTATATTTTTTTTTTAATCTATAAAATTCATTCCATTTTGCAGGTTGTCCACCATAATCTGTGATTATTGCTGCTTTAATTTTTTTTTTTTTATCCTTAATAAGTTCTTTTTCTAATAACTTTGGATCCATACAATAATCATCAAGACTTATATCTATAAATAAAGGCTTAGCTAAACAATGTTCAATAGAATTTACTGATGAAATAAAAGTCAGAGGTGATACAGCAATTAAATCTCCAGATTTCCATTTAAAAATTTTTCCTGACATTAGTAGTGCTGCTGAAGCATTAGAAACGACAGTTGCAAATTTACATTTTAAATTTTTACACAAATCTTTTTCAAAATTTTTAACTAATGGACCTTGCGTTAAAAAATCTCCTTTTAAACTTTTTACTACACTATTGATATCTTTTGAGTCTATGCTCTGTTTTCCATATGAAATAATCATTTAGACAATCTACTCGAAATCTTTTATATTTTGTTTGATTGCATCACGTATCTCTTTCACTGATAGGAAGTCTGAGTTATCAAAACTATTGTATGTTTTAAATATTTTTTTATTTTCTTTACTTTTCTTTACGGAAAAATCTATTATAAAATGATTATTTTTTTCAGATATTTTATTTGAGTCTGCTGATGAAATTAATTCTTCGTGAATTTTTTCTCCAGGTCTTATACCAATATATTTAATTTTCTTATTTGGGTTAATTGCCCTAACTAAATCCAAGATCCTGTAAGAGGGCAATTTTGGAACAAAAACTTCTGATCCTCTCATTTTTGAAATACAAAAATTAACAAATTTTGCTGCTTCTGTTAAAGAAATATTAAATCGTGTCATGTTTTTATCCGTTACATTAAAATAATTTGAGGAGTTTTTGTTTTGATTTAAAAATATTGGAATTACGGACCCTCTACTTCCCATAACATTTCCATATCTTATAACGCTAAATTTATTTTTTTTTGAACCTTTAAATATATTTGCAGAAATAAATAACTTCTCTGCTGTTAATTTTGTTGATCCATATAAGTTTATTGGTGAAACAGCTTTATCTGTACTTATTAAAACTGTCTTATCAATATTCTTATTTAAACAAACCTCTATTAAGTTTTGCGTACCAACAATATTCGTTTGAACGGTTTCAAAGGGATTATATTCTGTTGTTGGAACTTGCTTTAAAGCTGCAGAATGAATTACTATATCAATGTCATCATTAATTGCCCATTCTAACCTACTTTTATCTCTAACATCACCAATATAAAATCTAAAAATGTTCTGATTATTTTTTACGAAAGATAGCTCTTTCATTAAAGATTGTTTGTACTCATCTCTACTGAATATAACTATTTTTTTCGCTAATTTTTTTTTTATCAATAAACTTACAAATTTTTTAGCAAATGATCCTGTTCCTCCACTAATAAAAAAATTTTTTTTCATATTTAAAGTTAGTCTTGTTTTATTATCTTATGATTCCTTATTTCATAAATCTTATCACAAGGTAAAAAATCTTTATCGTTATGTGATATGATTATAATTGTTTTATTCTTTTTTAGTTTATTAATCAAATCAAGAATTATCTTATGATTTTTTTGATCTAAACTATTAAAAGACTCATCAAAAATCAAAATTTCAGACTCTCTATATAAAGCTCTTGCAATACCTATTCTCTGAGCTTGACCACCTGAAATTTTTGAACCTAATTCGCCCAAGGAAATTTTATCATTATTATTAAACTCTATCATATTTAATTGGTGCAAAATTTTATTAACTAAATCCTTATCAATCTTTTCTATTTCTTTTTCCAATGAGATATTTGTAAAAATGCTAGAGTCAAAAATATAAACAGATTGTTGAATATAACTTATTTTATCTAACCATGATTGGGATTCATAAATTTTTTTTTCCTCATTATCGATTAGTATTTTTCCTTTATTTATATCTAAAAAACCACATAAAATATCTACTAATGTACTTTTTCCTGATCCACTTTCACCCTTAATGCCTATACATGAATTTTTATCTATAATAATATTTAAATCTTTAAAAATTTCTTTTTCTTTTTCATAAAAAAAATCTATTCCTTTTAATTCTAAATTTTTTTCAAATTTTAAATTTTCTGAATAGTTTGCTTTTTGATCAAAAGTATTTTTATCTAAAACAGGTAATATATTTTGTAAAGCTGTCTCAGAATAATTCATCCTTTGATATGATCTTATTAATGAAATTATATTAGGCATAATTCTAAATGCCGATGCAGTAAAAACACCAATCGTTGCAAAATGTTGTTCAGAATTATTATCATTATTATATAAAATTATAATTAAAAACATAAACACTAAAATTACTTCTAGAAATAATTTGGGTATATTGGAAATTAAACTTCGTGCTACATTTACATTTGCCATTCTGTTAAATCTTTTCTTTAAATCCATTATAAAAAGATTTTTTTTATTGTATATTTTAAGTTCTCTAAAACCTTCAAACATTTGTTTGACATTATCGACCATTTTATAATTCATTATTCTTCTTTGCTCTCCAAAGAATTCAATTTTATTTTTATATGTAAAAGCAAAAATGAAATAAAAAATGATTGAGAAAGAAATTAAAACACTAGTGTAAAGAAAATTAATATTAAATAAAAAAATTGTAAAGAATAAGATTGTTAAAATATTTAAGATAATTGCCATAATAGGCTGGATATAAAAAGAATTTAATTGTTTAATTTCATCAAGTATTTCTCTTAAAAAAAAAGATGAGGTCTTTTTTGAAAAAAAGATAAAAGGACTGTTAAGATAATTTTGTAGAATTTTTTCCTGATGGTAAATTGTTAAATACGAAAAAAAATTTGAAGAAATCTTTATATAAAAAAATATGAATAAATTTTTTAGAGAAAATAGAATAAAGGTCAGAATAGAAAATAAAATTATGCTATATTCAAATTTAAAAATAGAAGTAAATTTTTCTAAGTATCTATTGTATACACCAGCTTGACCTACGTTGGTTAATTCATTAAAAATTGGTATCAATGAACCTATAGAAAGCACATCCAAAAAAACTGAAATTATCATTACAGAAAATACAAAACAAAGTTTTTTAATTTGATTTTTAGATATAATTCTAAAATTATTTAAATGCTTATTCATCTATTTAAAAATGTTTTTTCCCATGTCCATTCATGACATTTGTGAATTTATAAATATTTTCTCTCATATTTATAATTTTCTATAAAATCAAATATTTGTTCATTTGTTTTCTTATTTTTAAAATAATATTTCTTAAAATTTTTATTTTGCTTTATCCATACTGAAGAATCTGTTTTATATAAGGCTGAATTTAATTTTTTCGTGAATTCAGTGGTAGAATTAGTTTTTTCTATAAAACCAAGTTGGTGATTTTCTGATGGGAGATTGGTTTCATCTCTAAATGGGAAACTAATAACTGGTATATTGTTAAATAATGCATAAATGGCTGCGGATGTTAGTAAATTACATATCATTATGTCAGATTTTTTACACAAATCAGATATCGGTTCATAACTTACTTTAAATTTTTTATTTTTTTCATACAAGTCTAATAGTTTATTTAGATACTTATCTTTTTTAAATGGATGAGGTTTGACAATTATTTTATAATTATTTTTATTATTTAATAATTCATCAAATAAATCCATAAATTTTTTCAAATAATCATTAGCTGTCAATTTCTTTCGATATGAAATAGCAATAAGAATAGTTTTTTTTAATTTTTTTTTTGTCTTACTGATAGATTTAATATGATTAAAGACTGGAACACCAATAGGTTTGATTTTACTTTTTTCTATAAACTGACCCCAAAATTTTTTTTCTTTTGATGATATCGTAAATAATAAGTCTCCATATAATTTTTTTTTATCTATAATATTTGATTTTTTTTTGAACAAAAAAATTTGGGTAGAACTTGGAAAAAAGATTATCCTTGGTTTGTTTTCATGGATATAAAATTTTTTTAACCATAAAGAATTGTTTCCATGTTCAGTAAATATATAGTGAAGATTATCTATATTATTGATTTTTACTTTTTTAATTAATATTTTTGGATTATGAAGTCTAGAAATTATTTTATTTTGAAAATTTTTAAAAATTTCAAAGTTTATTTTTAATAAAATATAATTTATTGCTTTATAAATAAAAAAATCTAATTTCTTTTGAACATAATAATTTCTATTAATTTTATTCCACTCATTAAATAGATATGGATTATTTTTTAAACTTTTAAAAGATTTTTGATTTAAAAAAATAGTATTTATTTCGTATTTTTTCGAAAATTTTTTTACAATGGGTAATATATATTCTAATTCCAAAATTCCTCTTCTAATGATAAGTAAAATTTTTTTTTTCATTAACTTTTAATATTGTTTTTTTTGATTACAAAATATTGCTATATTTAATATATTAAAAATTAAATGAGTTTCTTGATTTGTTAACTCTTTTTTTTTTAATAACTTCTCGATTTTATTTTTTTTAATAATTGAGTTTACGTAATTATTAGAAAATAATGTTTTACGAAATTGTTTACTATTAATTTTAAAAAAATTTTTTAAATTTGAAAAAAAACCAATCTTATTTGTCGAATTAAGAATATTTTTTTCTACAGTATGTATCATACTTGATCTTAAAATTACCTTACCAATGCCCTCATTAATTAAAAAGTTATTAGGAAAGCTAAATGATTTGGAATAAATATCTTTACTCAAAAAAGGACATCTTGTCTCTAATCCATAATACATTGATATATTGTCTGCACCATATAACTGTGTTGGCAGTGTTTGTTTGAAGAGATCTTTATATAATTCATTTTTAAATCTATCATTTAAAAAATTATTAGATTTGATTCTTCCAATATCAAATTTATGAAAATATTTAGAAAGTTCAATTATTTCAGAAAAACCTCTATTTTTTAATTTATTTTTTTTAACATAACTTTTGAAATCTTTAAGCTCATTTGATCTAATATGAATTGCAGTTTTTTTTTTCCAAGAATTAAATTGTTTTTTAAATTTTTTTTTATTCATAATAGATTTAAGATAATGAAGATGGTGAATATAATAACCACCAAACATTTCATCTCCCCCTATTCCTGATAGAACAACTTTGTAACCAAGTTTTTTTATTTTTTTACACATTATTGCAAATAACAACCAGGTAACACTAGGTATAACGCTTGAAGTTTTATTAATTATATCTTTTAACTCTTTAAAGCTATTGTATTTGTTCATATTTATATATTTATGAGAACATCCAATGTGTTTAATATTTTTTTCAATTAATTTGCTTTCATCATAATTTTTATCAAGAGATTTTATAGAAAAACAATCAATTTTATTTGACATAATTTTATTACTCACGCTGGCAATAGTGCTGGAGTCAACACCACCACTGAGGAGACAAGCTATAGAAAAATCTGTTCTGAGTTTTTTTTTTATTTCACTAAATAATTGGTTTTTTAGCAATTTTTTTTCTTTTTTAAAATTCAAACCTTCATTAATTTTTATTCTTTTTGGGTGCCAGTACTTATTTAATTTTACCTTTCTACTCAAGTCTTTAACCAAATAAGTGCCCGGTTCTAAAGCAAAAACTTTTTTATAAAAAGTATCATTTGATGAAAAAACCGATCTCCAACCAAATTTTATATATTCTTCAATTTTTTTTTTATTTAAAGAACTTTTATTTTTATTAATTGAATTAATATAATTAAGATTAGAACCAAAAAGAAGATTACTATTTGAATATTGGTAATATAATGGTTTTTCACCAAATCTATCTCTTGATAAAATAAGTTTATTTTTTTTAAAATTAAAATAAGCAAAGCTCCACATTCCTTCTAATTCATTTAATTTAGAAGTCCCATAAACGTTTAAATATTTCAACAAAACTTCTGTATCAGATTTTGTATAGAATTTTATTTTCTTTTCTTTTAATTCCTGTCTTAATTCTAAGTAATTATATATTGCTCCATTAAATATAAGTATACCCTCATTGTCCATAAAAGGTTGGGAGGCCTTTTTAGATGGATCAATTATTGATAGCCGTGAATGAAGTAAAGTTACATTTTTAGTGTAAACATTTTTCGTAAAATAATTTTTATCATCCGGTCCTCTTGTAGACATTATTTTGAGAGTTCTTTTAATTGTTTTATTATCTGGAGAATTATTTAAATTTCCTAGGTATCCTGCTATTCCACACATTATTTAATTGCCAAATATCCTTTAAAATTTAAATAATGAAAGATTGTCATAATTTTCTTAAAACCTGCCTTTTTTAAAAAAATAATGTTATCTTTATCAGTAAATGGTTCTAAAACACCTCTAAGTAAATTCTCTTTATTTAGTATCTCTTTTTTAGTAAGGCCTTGTGAATACTTGTAATCAAAATATAAAAAATTCATAATATCTTGAAACTTTGAGTTAGGAGATCTTATTTTTTCAAATAATATAAAACCACCAGATTGATTCAAAGATTTATAAATATTATTATAAATTTTTTGTCTTTTGCTTGGAGATACAAACTGTAGAGTGTATAAAGAAAAAATAAGATCATTTTTTTTAAATTTAAAATTCTCCAAAGAAGATTTAGTAAATTCAATTTTATTATTTGATTTTCTTTTCGCAACTTTTATCATTTCAGAGGAGTCATCTAAACCTTTTAAACATAAATTTTTTTTTGAATATTTTTTTTGGAGTTCCCTTAAAAGAGAACCAGTCGAACATCCTAAATCATAACAAATAGATCCTTTATTTAGGAAAAAATTTGATATATCTATAGTATGTTTGTGTGCAAGTTTATAAAAGGGCACTGATTTATTTACATGGCTTTCAAAATTATCAGCTACAGATTTATTTTTGAATGTCCAAATTTTCTCTAAGTTTTTAATTTTTTTTTCAACTTTCATTATCTAATTTTTTTGCCCAGGTATTCTAAATGCCATGTAGGTGATTGCTGATAAATCAGAGGTATCCATTTATGTTCCATCTTGAAATAATAATGACCAAAGCCAGCCCAAATACTATTTTTTGAATCAGTTCTGTTGCTACTATAAAAATAATTTTCAGTAATTCTTTCTATCTCTTTTATATAAAAATCTCCATATTCTTTAGACATTTCTCCTAATGATGCAGTATTAATAGTTAAATTGACTAAATTTTTAGGTAAATTTTTAATTGCCCATGAAGGTATAATCAAAATATCTGAATCGAATATTTTTTTATCATCAAAAGAATGATCCAGATCAATATCAGATAGAAGAGATATTTTTTTATTTGGAAAATTGGACTTTAAGTAATATGCAGTAGTTATACAAACTTCTGGAATATCAACTACAATGCATTTTGAATTTTGATAAAGTTGTAATATTAATCTAGATAGATTTCCAAAGCCTCCACCTAAATCTAAAAATCTAAATGAACTTTCATAGTTAAAATGTGTAAATCTCTTTATTTGCGAAACTACATACCCAAGTGTCAAAATTCTAGATGAGATAATTTGATTCCTATATATTGTGGTTTTAATGTTACCTACAATTGACTCATTTAAATTAATTAAAATATCTTTATCAATATAATCTGAAAATCTATGATAATCATAAATTAATTTAAAACTTGAATTGATCTTTTTTATTCCATTTATATTTCTTAATGGCGAGGAATCTTCAAATAAATCAAAACCATAATCTAAGTTTAAAAAATTTTTAATATTTCTTACATTCAATTTTTCATCATGAAAGAAAATAGTTTTTAATTTTTTTACATTATTTTCCCACCAATCACTATTACTAAAATTTAATGGATTTTTTTTTATACTTATATCATAACTTTTTAAGATTTTATTTTGATAATCAATATCTTTTTCTAAATCATATATTTCCTCTTTAATAGCAAAAGGTGGTGTCGGCCAAATTAAATTATCATTTCCTCTTTCCTCTTTTTTAATCTTGTCTTCTGTTGTAAAAACAGTCTTTTTATTTAAAATTAAATTATCAAATAAAGACTTTATATATAAAATTGTGACTGCAAAATTGTTAAAAAATAATGTAGATATAATTGGTTTCTTATATAAGAGAGCTCTATAAGTTAATAATCTTGTCTTTTTTATAAACAATTTAAAAAACAAAACTATAAAAAAAGATTCGATCATAGCTCCAATTCGATAAAATCTTCTTTTTTGATAATCTTTTAACTTTGGCATAAATTTTAGTATATCTTTTGCGCAATCTTCCAGGATGTTTCATTAGATAAACAAAAACTATTCTTTTCATCTAATAAAGTATGTCCTATTTTTAATTTACTATAAATATTCATTCTCTTTTTAAAAGCTTTAATAGTAATTAAATTAAAAGCATTTGATTTTCTATAGAGACTTTCAATTTCTAATCTTAATGTTTCATGATTTCTAAATGGTTTCAGCCCTTTTCCTGAATGTTGAAAAAATTCATTATCATCTTCGGTAACTCCTATTACTATATCTGTTGAAAATAACCTCATTGTATTTATTGCATTATCTATATTTTCTCCTGAAAAAAATGGATTTCTAATCGAAAGTTCCATTAAAGCATCAAATTTTTTTTTATTTTTTTTCATTTTATTAAGAACATCGGATAAAGTGTCATAAAGATCGGTGTTTAAAGCACCTAATTTTTTATCTCTAAGTATATATTTTATTTTTTTACCAAAAATTTTTTTTAAGTAGTCTAATAATTTTTTATCTGGTGAAGTGACGACTATGTGATCTAATAATTTTGAATTTAATGCATTATTTATTGTCCAAAAAATTAATGGTTTAGATTTTAATTTTTTAAGTGCCACACTGTCTGAATTTGTCATTTTCCCTCTTACAGGAATTACACCTACAGTAGAAAATTTCTTTTTAAAACTTTTGTTAATAAATTTTTTGGTCATCAACAACCTTGTATTTAGAATCCTCGTGTTATTGTTAGTTAAATTATTTCCATGTCTTCTGTAAAAAAATAAAGGTTTGTTGATATTACCCACTTTATATTTATATGTTAACCTTAGCCAAATATCGTAACCATCTTGACACGAAAAATTCTCATCATACATTCCAACTTCTTTTAGATATTTTTTTCTTATTAGTGTGCAAGCACCATGTGCAGGTCTATCAAGTAAAGTAACTTTATTAAAATTATGCCTTTTTACTCTATTAATGATAATCCCTTCACTATCTACTTCAAAATAATCAGGAAAAACAAGTGCTCTGTCTTTATTTTTATCTAAATAATTAGTGAGAATTTTTAATGCGTTTTTATCTAGCCAATCATCAGCGTCTAATCTAATTATATACTCACCTTTCGACTGTCTTATTGCGACATTGTTAGAAACATTTAAGCCTTTTTGTTTTTGAAAGATTGTAATTATTTTAGGGTTATTTTCGTACTCATTAATAATTCTTTTTGAATTATCAGATGATCCATCATCAATAATTATTAATTCAAAATTTTTAAAAGTTTGATTTAACACACTCTCAATTGATTTTTTAATATATTTTCCATAATTATGATTCGTAATATAAACTGAAACTTTGATTTTTTTCATTTCTTACTCCAATCAAGTTTTGTGTTAAAATGTATGGGTATTTTTTTTTGAACGATATTTTTATTTATTTTGATCAATTTTGGAAATTTAATAAAAAAATCTTGAATGTCTTCTAAAGTATAATTGTATTTTTTGTCAATTTTTTTCATATATTCAAGTAATTTTTTTACTAACAAAAAATCTTCAATTGTGTCAATAGTAAGTCTATAGTCAAGTTTATGTTTTTGATTTATTTTAATTTCATTAATTTTGAAAAAATTTTTATTATCTTTAATATAATTAGTTAAATATTCACTTCCTGAGCTATCCTCAGAGATATCAAAAATTAACTTTAAAACTCTATAATTAAAAACTTCTACTTCAGTACCACTGGGTAAATTTTTTGAACTAGTATAATCTGAATTAAGTCTGTTATGTTCTGTAATTGATTTATCAATGTAATCTGGATCTACCATGATATCATCTCCAGTAATCCTAATTACAGAAGCTATTTTTTCTATTTTTTTTAATCCATCTATCATTCTTCTTAAAACATTTTGATCAGCTCCTCTAAAAAAAAGAATCTTATTTTTTTTTGCTATTTTGGCTATTTTGTCATCTTCTTTTTTTTTTGTAGTACATAATATGATTTTATCTATTTTTTTTGATAATTTTGTTCGTTTGATTAAATGGTCAATCAAACTTTCTCCATTAATTTTTAAATAAGCTTTTTTTTTTAATCTCTTTGAATTTGATCTAGCTACTATAACTGCAACATTCTTTTTTTTTACATTGGATAAATTAATTATTTCATCTTTTCTAATATTTTTGGAAATTTCACTATTTTTAATATCATCATAATATAATGGCTCAAAATCTAATGAATGAATTCTCTTCATTATTATATTTTTTTTAATAATATTTTTTTTATTTAAATTTTTATTAGAGACCCAATGTTTTTTAACATCAACTCTATATTTATTTTCTGATTTACTGAAAATATTGAAATTTTGATCTAAGGCTTTTTCACTTTTTTTTATTATTTCTATAAAATTTTTCAACTCATTGGGTTCAAGTGATGAATAATAATCAACTCCTCTCTTCTTTCTATTAAGAGTAACATGTTTTTCAATAGTATTTACACCCATACCTATTGCAATTAATGGTAAATATAAATTAAATGGATCATCACCAGACGTATGATCTTGATAACCAACTTCAGCAAGATCATTAAAAATATTTTTCAAAAAATTTATTCTTAATAATTTAGTATCCTCTATTTTTGTTGGGTAACTTTGGAACCCATGAAGTAAAACCGGTTTACTTTTAGAATTTTTAAAAAAGTTTAATGCATATCTTATCTCTGCAATTTTACTTCCTCCTGTAGAAAGAAAAATTTTTTTTTTTTCTTTTGAAACTTTTTTTAATAAAAAATAATTTACAAGATCTGATGAATGAATTTTATAACCATCTACTTTTAATTTTTTGGCTAATTTAAATGCTTTTATACCAAAAACATCACAATAAACTTTTCCTTTTTTTTTAACTTTTGTAATTAACTTTGACCAATCTGTTTCATTAAATGATTGTTTTTTAAAATGTAAATATCTCGGATGATTTTTTACAAGCAATTCATCAGCAAAATAAATCTGAAATTTAACTGCATCTGCACCAGCTTCTAAAGATTTAAGAGCTAGTTTTTCAGCATTTATTGGGGAGCCTTGATGCGAATTGGCTATTTCCGCAATAATTTCTGTCATTTTAGTTTAATTTTATCCAATCGTAAGTTTCTTTAAATGGACATCCTTTACAAATTTTTACATCTTCTAATGCATTTTCTGAATGTTTTTTTCTTACATGATTTATTTCTTCTCCAAACCAAATTTCTTTAATAGACTTAACTTCTTTTTTTGGTTCATTAAAAATTTCAGGCATTTTTAAATTCATTAAATCAAAACCTTTTTCATTCATGTCAGCTTTTTTCTTAACTTTTTTATATTCCATCTCACCAATATCTATTGCTAGTTGATCTGCATAACCAACAGGATGCATGCTTCCCCAGTCATAACAACACATGCTTACTCTACCATCATAAGTTACTAACATTCTTTGATAGGGCTGTTCACATGGTAATCTTCCTTTGGATACAAATAAATTCCCTTCCGGATCCTTCATTACTTCTGCATTATTATTAAAATTACTTTTGTCTATTTTTTTATTTAAATTATTTAAATTTTCATCAGAACAAGCGCCTCTTAGGTATTTTTGATCAATATCACCAAACTTACCACCTCTTTCTGTGTATTGTTTTACAGAAACATCGTCAACAATATCCTTAAAAAGTAAAAAATATTCATCTTGCTCATCAAATGTTTCGTTTGTTAAAACCATTTGAATTTTTGTTCTTGGAAAAGATGATTTTCTATCTTTTCTTATTTTATTAAAATTTTTGATATTTTCATAAATTTCGTTAAAGTTATTTTCTTTAAACCTTCCTGGCCTCATTTTTTCATAACTTTTTTTAGTACCACCATCAAAAGAATAAATCATTAGATCCAATCCTGAGTCAATAATCTTATTAGACATGTTTGAGTCTAACTTGGTAGCATTTGTATTTATTATCGTTTCCAAAACACCTTTCTTTTTTGCATAATCAATAATTTCTGGTAATGCTGGATTAAGTAATGGTTCACCTCTCCAATTAAATTTCATTGATGGAACATTCATTTCTGAGGCTTGATCTATTAACTTAAAGGCTAATTCTTTTGTCATTATTTTATCTGGTGTTGAAATAAATTGTCTATAACAATGAGGGCAAGCTAGATCACAAACTGAAGCAACTTCAATATCAATACATTGTGGTGTTATTTCTGATTCATTAAAATCTTTTCCAATTGAATTATTTTTGATTGCTGTTTTTAAATTTTCTCTCCATTTCCTTCTATATTCTAAATAATCTTTTTTTAATTTTTTTAGCAGTTTTTCTTTTTCATTTTTATTCGTATTGTTTGAAGAATATAAGAAAGTTTTGTTCTGACTCATATTATTAATCATCCAATCCACCCTTAATTCCTCATCGCTACCTTTTAAATTTTTTATTGCTGTTTTTCTAATTTTGCTCATAATTTAATTTTTTCTAAAGCTTTAAAAATTTTAGGTGATTTTTTTCCTATAATAAGGTCTGCTTTCCTTGCATCTAAACCTTCGTTGGGTCTTAAGCATACAATATCCTCATTCTTAATTATATCTCCTTTGGCAATATTTTTATTAAAGTAAATAGCTCTACGAAAACTTTTTAAATGACCGGATTTTATTTCAGATCTAATAGCTTCTTTTTTTGGGTTACCAAGCAATTTTTTTGTCCTTTGTAAGTTTAAACTAAGTTTTATAACCTCATCTTTTGTTAATGACACAAAGTGATCTCTAAACTTTTTATTTTTTCTTGTATCAGTAAAGTGAAATTCCAGAATTTTTGCTCCTTTTAGGTAACTTATTAAAAGAGCTAGGTCCCCTATTGAGTGATCTGAATAACCAACCTCATATTTAAAAATTTTTTTTAATTCAGGAATTACAGACAAATTTATATCTACATCATTAGTTGGGTACAATGATGTGCATTGCATTAATGCAATCATATGTTTTTTTTTATATATAGGGTTTTTTTTTACTATAAAATTTATTGTTTTTTTAATCTCTGAAAAATTTGATAGGCCAGTAGATAATAATATAGGTTTACCTCTCTTAGCAAATTCTGAAATTATTGGGTAGGCTGTTAGATCACCTGAGCCAATTTTATAGAAATTGAGGTATTTATCCACCCAATCAATCATACTGGTGTCCCAAATAGATGCATTATATTGTACACCTGATTTAATGCACATTTCAGCTAATTTAAGATGCTGATTTTTTGTTAATTCAAATTTTTTGAAATGTTCATTTCTTTTAGGAGATATCTTAGAATTTACTAATCTATTTCCAGAATATAACTGAAATTTAATCACATCAGCTCCTGATTTAATAGCTTCTTTTGTTAATTTTTTTGCGTAAGAAAAATTACCTTCATGATTACCGCCAATTTCAGCAATTAGAAGTGGTCCAAACTTACCTCTCCAAATATTTTTTTTTATCACTCTACAACCTGCCATCTGTTAAATTTGTTGGGTAAATACTTTTAACATCATAAAAAACATTATTTTTTTTCCCACAACTTAATAATTTTTTGAATTTAATTTTTCTGATCACTTTGTGCGGTACAGCATAAATTATTATATCATAATATTTTTTTTTTAATTTTTTAATTAAATTTAGTGCATACATCTTTTTTAATAATTTTTGGTCTACTAAAGGATCGTATATATCAATTTTGGAATCAAATTTTTTCAATGAGTCGATTATATCGATGACTTTAGTATTTCTTAAATCTTCACAATCCTCTTTAAATGTAAAACCCAAAATCAAAACTCTGCTTTTATTAAGCTTAATGTTTTTTTTTGTACAAATTTTTTTAACCTGTCTAAAAACATATTTACCCATATTGTCATTAATATCACGACCAGCTAAAATCATTTTTGGATTTATTCCAATTTGTTTAGATTTATATGTTAAATAATAAGGGTCAACTCCAACGCAATGTCCGCCAACTAATCCAGCACTGAAAGGATGGAAATTCCATTTGGTACTTGCTGCTTCAATTACCTTTTTTGTATCTATCTTTAATTTGTTTAAAATTATTGCAAATTCATTTATTAGTGCAATGTTTATATCTCTTTGTGTATTTTCAATTATCTTTGCAGATTCAGCTATTTTTATTGTTTTGGTAATATGGACTTTGCTCTTAACAATCTCTTGATAAAGTTTTTTTATTTTTAATGTTGTTTTGTTGTTTGAACCACTAACAAGTTTATTGATTTTAGAAATTGTATGAAATTTATCTCCAGGATTTATTCTTTCTGGTGAATATCCATAAAAAAAGTTTTTATTTTTTTCAAATTTAGAAATTTTTTGAATTATTGGTATACAGAACTCCTCAGTACACCCAGGGTAAACTGTTGACTCAAAGATTATTATCGTATCTTTTTGAATATTTCTGCCTATGTCTGTACAGGCTTTTTTAAGATAATATAAATCTGGATTTTTATTTTTATTAATTGGAGTTGGAACCGCTACAATAATTATTGAACAATCTTTTAATAAAGATAAATCATCACATATTTTAAATTTTAATTTACCTTGTTTTTTTAAATCTCTAATTTTATTTTTATTTAAGTCAAATCCTATAACTTCCCTTTTTTTCGAAAATTCGATTGCAAGAGGTAAACCTACATATCCTAGTCCTATAACTCCAAGTTTTTGTCTCTTGTTATTTTTCATCTATTTTTATATTTAATTCTTTTTTTAAATCTTCGTATTCTTTTGCTTTCAATCTCATAAAATTAAGCGTAAGCCTTGTTTTTTCTGAAAAGCCTTTGGGTGTTAACAAATATATGTAATTAATTTTATTCTTATTATTCTTGAAGTTTGCATATTTTATCAAACCTTTTTGTCTGAGACTATTTAAACAATAGTTAAGTTTCCCTAAACTGTAGCCCAGCCTATAAGCTAATTCTCTTTGACTAGCATTAGGATTTTTACTAATTGATCTTAAAACCTCAAAATGCTTGTTATCTTGTGTATCTTTCATAGACAAAATTTAATTTATTGTGTTCAATAAATGAACACAAATTTGCAATAAATACTAACTTATGCTATTTGTCAATATTTTAAATTTATTTTATGAAATACTGTAAGCTTTGCTTAGACCCAGATACTAGACCTAACTCAAGTTTTAATAACAAGGGTATTTGCATAGCATGTGAATATACAAACAAAGATAAAATTGAATATGATGAAAATGAGAGAAAAATAGTTTTAAATAATTTAATTGATAAATATTGCTCAAAAAAATCAAATACTTTTGATTGTATAATAGGTGTCAGTGGAGGTAAGGATAGCACTAGACAAGCAATTTGGGTTAGAGATAAATTAAAACTAAAACCACTACTAGTTTGTTGCGCATATCCTCCTGAACAAGTAACAGAAAGTGGAGCTAAAAACCTATCAAACTTAATTAATTTAGGTTTTGATTTAATAATAACTGCACCTGCTCCTGTAACATGGAAAAAACTTTTAAAAGAAAGTTTTTTTCAAGGAAATTATTTAAGAGCACCAGAATTAGCATTATATTCTTCACTACCTCAAATCGCAATTAAATTTAACATAAAATTAATTTTTTGGGGAGAAAGTCCAGCATTATGGAACGATAAAAAAACATTAAAAAAAGATCCTTACGACGGAAATGCTTTAAGAAATTCCAATACTTTACAAGATTGTAATTTAGATTGGATGGATAATTTTGTAGAGAATGACTCTAAAAAGATTCCTTACAGATATCCTGATCACCAAGAATTTAAAAAGAACAATATTCAAATTATTTTTTTAGGTTGGTTTTGGAACAATTGGTCCATGGTGAATAATGCAAAGTACTCTATTTCTTATGGCTTGGTTGCGAAAGAAGAGGGAGTTTCAAAAACAGGTGATTTATATGGTTACAGCTCAATAGATGATGACTGGGTTTCTATCAATCAAATGATAAAATATTACAAGTTTGGATTTGGAACAGTTACAGATTATTTGAACTTTGAAATTCGATATGGAAATATAACAAGAAAAGATGCTATTGAGATCGTAAAAAAATATGATGGATTATGTAATCAAAAAATAATAAAAAAATTCTGTAGTTACATAGGAATCTCTGAGAAAAAATTTTGGGAAGAAATAGACAAAAAAGTAAATAAAAAATTGTTTTCCATTTCTAATAAAAAAAATCAACATTACGTACCAAAATTTATTGTTGGTAAAGGTATATAATGCAAAAAATTGTCTGCATTTATAATTATGACACGGGTAATTACTCATCTATTGAAAATGCTTTGAAAAAATTAGATTGTAAAATTCACATAAGTAATGACTCAAAAGTATTAGATAAAGCTAACTATATAATTTTTCCAGGTGTTGGATCATTTCCAGTTGCAATGAAGAAACTGAAAAAAAATAATTTTAAAGATAATTTAAAAAAAATTATAAAAAAAAATATTCCTATTTTAGGAATATGTCTTGGAATGCAAATTTTAGCTGATTTTTCTGAAGAAATAAAACCAACAAAAGGTTTAGCAATTATACCTGGTGTAATAAGAAAAAATAAACAAAATAAAACGAATGTTGGGTGGAATAAAATTCATTTTACCTCAAAAAAATCAAAGTTTTTTGGATTAAATAAAGAATATTTTTATTTTTTACATAACTTTTCCTATCAAGGTTCAAGTAAATTCATAAAAGCAACTACAAATAAAAAAAATAATATAGCTGCGATAATTGAAAAAAATAATGTAGTAGGTGTTCAATTTCACCCGGAAAAAAGTCAGTCAGCTGGATTAAATTTTTTAAAAATTTTTTTAGGTATTTAAATGAAACGTATAGTTGGAGTGATAACAGTTAAGAATAATAAAGCAGTTCAATCTTTTGGATATAAAAGATATTTACCCATTGGAAAACCTGAAATATTAGCAAAAAATTTAGACAGATGGGGGGTAGATGAAATTCTTGTGAATATTATTGATAGAACGAAGACTTTGAAAGGTCCTGACTATGAAACAATTAGGTCGTTAAAAGAACAAAAACTTTCAACCCCAATAATATATGGAGGTGGAATAAACTCGTTATATGATGCAAAAAAAGTAATTAATGAAGGAGCAGATAGAATACTTTTAGAGACAATAATATTAAAAAAATTTAACGAATTAAAAAAAATATCTAATTATATAGGTTCTCAATCAATCATATGCTCTATTCCATTGAGTATTCAAAAAGAAAAAATATTACATTTCAATTATTTAGATAAAAAAAAGGGAGAAATTAATAGGAATTTTTTAAACGCTATTAAATTAGGCTATATTTCTGAAGTACTATTAATAGATCATCTTAATGAAGGATCGTTTGATAATTTTGATACTAATATAATTAAATATTTCCCAAACAAAAATGTCCCTTTAATCACATTTGGTGGAATTTATAGCGCTGACAAAATTAATAAAATTCTTAAGATCAATAATGTTGATGCAGTTGCTATAGGTAATAGTTTAAATTATTCAGAACTTCACATTCAAAATATTAAAAAAAAATGCAAAAAATATTTTAGAAATCCTATGTATGAAAAATAAAAAAATACAATTTTGCAAAAAATGCTTGTACTCTGAGTACCACCCACTTGGAATTACTTTTGATAGCAAAGGAATTTGTTCAGGTTGCCAAATACATGAAGAAAAAAATAAATTAGACTGGGATTCCAGATATGAAAAATTAAAACAAATTGTTAATAAATATAAAAATAAAAATAAAAGTAATTATGATTGCATCGTTCCTGTTACAGGTGCAGGTGACTCTTATTTTATTTTACATTCAGTAAAAAAATTAGGGCTAAATCCATTGGTAGTAACATACAATAAATATTTTAATACTTCCGTTGGAATAAGAAATTTATCAAATTTAAGAATTAAATTTGATTGTGACATACTTTACCAAAATATAAATCCTATATCTGTTAAAAAAATAACAAAATATACATTAACTGAATTTGGTAATATTTACTGGCCTGTTCTTGCCGGTCAAACAGTATTTCCTGTCCAAGTGGCTATAAATTATAATATTCCATTAATAATATGGGGCGCCCATCAAGGTGTGGAGCAAGTAGGAATGTATTCTTACGAGCATGAGGTTGAAATGACCAGAAGGTATAGACATGACCATGACTTATTTGGCTATGAAGCAGATGACTTAATAACTCTAAATAACAATCTAACTGAGTCTGATATTTGGCAGTATAGATACCCTTCAGATAAAGAATTAAATAAATTTGGAATTAGAGGAATTTATTTAAATAATTTTATAAGATGGGATCCTTTAGCACAACATATTGAAATGGTAAATAAATTTGATTTTTTATCTACCTCTTTTCAAAGAACTTTTGATACTTATGATCATTCAGATTGTTTTAATTATATGAACTTACATGATTATCTAAAGTTATGTAAACATGGATATTCAAAAGTTACTGATCATGCATGTAGAGAAATTAGATTTGGACGAATAAATAGAGATCAAGGAATTCATTTAGTAAAAAAATTTGAATTGAATAAACCCAAAAATTTAGGTCTATTCTCAAACTGGGTTGGTATTAATGAAGAAGGATTGAATTTTATTATTAATAAAAATAAAAATAACTTTTTTTGGAATGAACTAGATGTGAATAAATGGAAATTTAAAGGTCTAAGTACTAATTTAAAAATTAAGAATAAAATTAAAACGAATGAAATAACAAATTTTAGACATTTTTTTATAAGAAATTATGATGAAAAACAGGAACAAAACTATATAACTTTTGGAAAAGGCTATAACAATGAAATTTAACTCTAAAAATGGAAATCCGAAAGTATCCATCATTATTAGAACCAAAAATGAAGAACAATGGATAGAACAATGTCTAAATAAAATTCATAAACAAAATTATGATAATTATGAAATAATTATTGTAGATAATAAATCAAAGGATACCACATTAAATAAAATTTCTAAATTTAAAGTTAAATTAATTAAAATTAACAAGTTTTTTCCAGGTGATGCAATAAATAAAGGAATAAAAAAATCAGTGGGTGAGATAATCGTTTGTTTATCTGCACATTGTATTCCTGAAAGTGATGATTGGTTAAAAAAATTAGTTGGAAATTTTAAAGATAAGAAAGTTGCAGGAGTTTACGGAAGACAATTACCATTAGCTTACTCATCTGATTTCGATAAAAGAGACTTGTATACTTTTTTTGGTTTAGAAAAAAGAGTCCAAAAGAAAGATAGCTTCTTTCATAATGCTAACAGCGCCATTAGAAAGAGTCTTTGGAATAAGGTGCCATTTGATGAAAAAGTTGAACATATAGAAGATCGTATTTGGGCTCACAAAATAATTAAAAAAGGTTATAAAATTATTTATGAACCAGAAGCTGCCGTATACCACTGGCATGGAATAAATCAAAATATGGATGAAAAAAGATGCTCTGAAATAGTTAATATTTTAGAAAATATTGATAACATATATAAACCAAAAATCTCTACAAATTTAAAAAATTTAAATACTTTGGCAATTATACCTCAAAAAAATATTTCTTTATCACACAACAATAAAGATTATTTAATTTTAAAAACTATAGATGATTTAAAAAAATCTAAATATATTAAAGATATATATGTTGCAACTGACAATAAAAATACAAGGAAAATTGCTTCCAAAAAAAATGTTAAAATTCCTTTTCTAAGACCAAAAAATTTATCTTTGGACTACGTAGATATTGCAACGATTGCAAAATATTATCTTAAAAAATTAGAGAATAAAAAGGTTTATGCAGACTACATAGTTTTAGCAACTGAAAATTTTCCTTTTAGAGATCATAAAATATTTGACAAAATGTTAGAGCAGATTCATAAAAATAACTTTGATGTCGTCTATGCCGCAAGAGAAGAGAAAGGAACAATTTTTACAGAAACAAATAAAAAAGTTCAAAAAATTAGTAACGGATTAATTCCAAAAAAAATTCGTGATATTAAAAATTTGTCTTCAAGAATAGGTATATCTTTTATAGCAAAAGCGAATATAATTAGATCAGGTAATTTCAATACAAAAAATATTGGAGTTTATAACATAAAAGATCAATTTAGCTTTATTGAAGTAAATAAGAATAATATTAAAAACATTAAAATTAAAAATTATTTAGATAAAATATTTTAATTTTTTTTACTTATAAATTCGGCAAATTCAAAATCAATTAACCTATCTATATTTATACCTTCAATATCATCTACAACTATTCCGTAAGGTCTATTACCTAAATTGAAATCTTTTCCATCAAATTTTTTTAATAAGGAATATTTTTTTGCATATAAAGCCCCTGATGTACAATAAAGACTTGGTAAATCTTGCCTCGAAATAAACTTTTCAACATTAATATTTTTCAAAAATTTTTTAAATCTATTATTTTTATCTAAAAATTTAGCTCTATAGGGATGTTCATGCTCAATTTTTTTGAGAGAAACAACACAATTGTTATTTTCATTTTTTTTCTGTAAAATTTTAATTGATCTAATAATGGTTGATTTTTTTAAATAAGGACAAGTTGCTGAAACTTGTAAGACAATATTTGGTGGTTTTCCCATATTTTCAAGTGTTTCCGCAACATGTTTTGCTACAGTCATTATAGGAACTTTATCTCCAGATAATTTTTTTGATCTGTCAAATATCTCTATTTTCTTTAATCTAAATTTTTTTACGACTTTTTTAATTTTTGAACTTTCGGTTGAAACAATAATTCGATCAATCAAATTGATTTTTGACAATGTATTCAATATATAAAATATCAATGGTTTGCCATTTAATTTTTTAATATTTTTACCAGGTATTCCCTTAGATCCACCTCTTGCTGGAATTACAGCAATAATTTCTTTTTTATTTTTTTTCATATTTCGACCTTTTTTACTTTGAATTTTTTTAAATCAACTTTCTTCAATAAAATACCATGTCCACTATAGTTTTTAAATTTTATAGCACCATTGATGATATTAAAACATTTATTAATAAATAATTTTTTGTAAGGATTTTTTATTATGTTTTTTTCTACAACTATCTCTTTATTTTTCATTTTAAGTGAATCCAAAAAATTATAAGTTACAGATTCATTTACATAATTATTCCAATTATGGGGTAATAAATAAGGTTTTTTTGTATAATTTTTAAATAGATTATACATTGTATTTATATCATTCAGATTCAAATCCAACTGAATTAGATCTATGAAATTTTTATTTCTCCATTTTAATATATCTTCATAGATATACAAATTTTCGCCTGCAGAAATATTGGGAATTTTTGATGATGTTAAATTTTTATAATTCATTAGTGATCTTTTAAAAGGTTCTTCAATAAAGAAAAAATTTAATTCTGTAAATGCAGATAAAAGATATTGAAATTCTTTTTTATTTTTACATCTACAACCTAAGTCAATCATCAAATTAAAATTGTTACCTAAACTTAATCTTAATCTTTCAGAAATTTTGATTAATTCCTTATTTTTGATTGGTGGTGGAATTTTCATTCGTTTTAAATGATTTTTGAAATTTCTAGGAAAGGGTGGTCTAAATTTCCAGCCAAAAAAATTTTTCTTTTTAAAAGATAAAGCTTCCTTTAATAAAAGTTCATAATTTTGATCGTGGTAAATCATTCCTCCACTAGCATATAGCTTAATTTTATTACTAGAATTTTTATTTTCTAAAATTTTACTTAAAGGTTTAGAATTAATCTTTCCTAAAATATCAAAAACACAATGTGATAAACCAGCTATAGAAGCTGCCAAAGGTAATTTTTTTTGAAATTTTAAAAATAATTTTTTTTTTATTTTGTCAAACTTTAAGGTTTTTAATTCTTTATTCTTTATTTCATCAAAAATAATTTTTGTTGATGAGACGATTTCTTTTAAACTTCCTGCATAAGTGCTCGGCTCACCTAGACCATATACACCTTGATTAGTATATAATTTAAAAATATAAAATCCTTCATGAAAAAAACTAGGAAGTGGAAATTTAGATTTAATAAATTTCTTTTTTATCAATATTATTTCTACTTTGTTTAATTTGTGACTCATATCTAATTTTTAATTAAAAAAAAATTTTAATTTTAAGTAAATGGAAATTAATACTTCTTTAAAATATTTTATAAAAAAATACTTTTTAACCTGTACTAAATAAGACCAATTAGATAACATCAAATTTACAAAGAATTCTGATTTCTCTGAAATTTGATATTTATCATCATTAATTTGATATGTGTGTAAATCATTAATTTCACGAGATAAATATGTAATTTTAGTTAAAATTGGATCAAATTTTACGTTTAAAAAATTCGATATTTTTTTCATTTCATTCTCTGTATCCTCAACAATAGCTTCTAAAGATGTTAAGAAAATTCTATTTGGATATTTTTTTTTCATTAAATAAATTTTTTTTTTTTGTGATTTTATCTTTTTAAAAAAATCACCTTTAGAAAGAGCAAAGAAATGTTTATCAAAATCTTTAATATCTAAATTTCTTACTTTAATAAAATGTAAAACTCTTGACTTCATAATACCCATTATATTTCTATCTACATATATTATTTTTGAATTTAAAATTTCTTTTAGTGAAAATTCAACACTTCTAATATGATTTGGTAGTTTACTTACAATATATTTTTTATTGAATGAATTTTTTGAATCTATAAATTTTTTATCTTTCCAATTTAGAAAAAAAACATAATAAAGCTTTCCAATAAAGTCTTCAAAAGAAAGTGGATTTTTTTCATTTCTTAAATCATCTTTAAGCATTTTAATAAAATTATTAAAATCAAAATTAAAATCTAAATAATCTTTTTCTAGTGCTGATGTAAAATTTGGATATAATTTAGTGGTTGAATATTTTTCTAAATGCTTAAATTCAGATTCAAAGAATATATTTTCTAAATCTTTTTCTCTCATGGGATATAATTTATTTTTATAATTTAAAGTAAATGTAATTTTTTCATCTAATTTTCTCGAATTATTTTTTCTATTTTTGAAATCATTAATCAAATTCTCAAATGATTTAATCAATTGTAAATGTATTGCGTTTACTAAAAAATCTTGATGTCCATCAAACAAATAAATAATTGTTGATTTTCCTGATAATACTCCCCCAGAAATAAATATATTTTTTTGCATAAATTTTAGAAATCTTTTTCAAAGATTTCACATATAATATAAATATTTATTAAATCGTTGAGGTTAATTGATAAGTTATTTTTTTTATTTAAAATTACTTTTTCAAAAAAACTTTTATACATCAGCTTAAATCCTGGTTTAAATTTATTACTAGTTTTCATTATTTTATAAATCGGTTTATATGTATTTTGATTGTTAACAACTTTTTTCTTTATTCCACTAAAAATAGTCATTTTCTCAATTGGTTTTAAGATGATCTCCAACAAAATCATTTAACCTTTTGATATTAATATCTGTGTAAAGTTTTTTTTTAATCAGATAAAATCTCTCTATTATTTATTTGTTTTGATATATTATTCATTTCTACCATTAACTTTTTAAATTCTGAATAATCAATTGGTTGCAATGGGTCTACTGCTGAATTTTCAGGATCGGGATGAACTTCTAACATAATCCCATCTGCACCTGATGCTATACTTGCTAAAGCCATAGGTCTCACCCAAGGTCGCCAAAAAGTTGCGTGAGATGGATCTACAACTATTGGTAAATGAGTTACTTCTTTTGCTGCTGGTACTACTTGTAAATCTAGAAGAAATCTTGATGTTGATCTATGTGTGTGGGGAACTGAAACTCCTCTTTCGCATAAAATTACTTTTTCATTTCCTTCAATCAAAACATACTCTGCAGCTCCCAACCAGTCTCTTAATGATGATCCATAATGTCTTTTTATCATTATTGGTTTTTTAGTTTTTGCACATGCAGTTATTAAAGGATAATTTTGCATATTTCTTGATCCTATCTGGAGAATATCTGCTACGTCAGATACTAGATCTAAATATTTTTCTTCCATTATCTCTGTAATGATAGGAATATTGTATTTCTCTTTTGCCTCTGCCAACCATTTTATTCCATCTTCTCTTGTTTCATTATATTTTGCATTTCGATATGGAAAAGTTAGTGGTTTAAAAGCGCCACCTCTCAAAAAATGAGCTCCACTAGATTTAATATTTTTTGCAACATCTAGTATGAGTTCTTTACTTTCTACCATATTGGGTCCAGCAAAAATCGGTATAGTATCCCCTCCAAATTCAACACCACTTACAGTAAATTTACTCTTATGATCTTTATCTTTTTTTGCAGCTAAAGGAAACTTGCTCTTAAGATCTTCTTCACTAATATCTTTTCCTGGGAATTTATTGTCCATAAATTAAATTGAAAAATTATTACAAATACTACTAAATGTCATTAAATAAATATAAATCCTAGATACTTCAATTTAAATCTAGTAATCAGAGTTATTTTTCCCTTCATATTTTATTATTAATATATTCATTTTTTTAGCATTAATTTTTTTACCAGATTTGTATTTTTAATATTATTAACTATTGAAAATCCTAATACTGCTTGATTAAGATTCATTTCAAGGCCATTAAGATTTTTATTATTGAATTTGTTTGCAACTTTAATCAAGGGAGTTTCAAGAGGGTCATAAATTATATCAAAAACTTGACATCTTTTATTTTTGTTAAAAAATTCTAGTGTAGATAAAATATTTAGATCTATTATTTTTTTATTTTTTTTAAGAAATTCTTTTAAGTTTTTTTGTTTAACAAAAATTATTTTTTTAAAAATACTAACAGGAGAAAAAAAGACTAGATTAAAATAACCAGTTTTACTTCTTTGCCACAAGTTAAATCCAACAGATGTAGCATTGATTATCATATCTATATTTTTAATTTTTGAAATCATTTTAAAATTTTTCAAAATTTTTAAATTTCTGTTATTTAACCTAGAAATAAAGTTCATTAATCTTTTGTAATTTCTATTAAAGATAAATATTTTTTTATTTTTAAAAACTTCAATCGCAGATAATATTGCAGATTTTCCGACACCACCAGCTCCTAAAATTAAAATTTTATTTTTTTTCTTAAATTTTAATAATGTTTTTTTACAAGCTAAATAATCTGTGTTGTAACCTATTAATTTTTTATTTTTTTTTAAGATTGTATTAATTGATCCAATTTTTTTTGAATTATTATCAATTATATCAATATATTTTAATATCTTCTCTTTATATGGCATTGTTACAGCTGACCCTACAAAATCATCATCATTTTTAATTTCTTTAATTAAAATTGGTAAATTTTTTTTTGAAATATCAGCTGGATACATTTGACAATTTATTTTTAGTTTTTTATAGACTTTATTCCATAATTTAGGAGATCTCGCTCCTGAAGAAGGATTTAACCCAATAATCAATGAATATTTTTTTGATTTAAAAATTATCTTATTATCAATTATACTATATATTTTTTTTCTCATTAATTATTTTTACCTAAAAATCTTGATAAATTTTTATTATCAACTTTAATCCATTTTTTTGACTCTGAACTCTTATAAAGAGCATGAATTAATTTTGACGTTTCATATGCTTCATTACAATTTACCAATGGAACTAAACTTTTTTTTGAAATTCTTTTAAAAATCTCATTAAGATAAAAAATATGACTATTACCATACCCTGTTGCTACTTTTTCACTATTTTCAATTTTTATTTTTTCCAATGATTTCTTTATATTATTAAGATAAAGTGTTTTAATCTTATTTATTGCTAATCCACTAATGACTATTATCCCCTTTTCACCAGACACTGATATTGACGCGTGCAAATCTTTTGGTCTCGCTGCCGTGGTCACTTCAATATTGCCGTTAAAACCTTTATTAAATTCTAAAAGAGCATGCATTGTATCTTCTGCTTCTAGCTTGTTTAATCTGTTGCCAGCTATGGAACAAACTTTTTTAATTGGTCCAAAAAGATATCTAATTACATCTATATGGTGTATTGCTTGTTGATTAATTACTCCTCCATCATTTAACCAAGTGCCATGCCATTTATCGTTGTAGTAATTCTGGTGTCTGCACCATAATAAACTTAGAGAGACAGTAACTATTTTTCCAATTTTATTTTTATCTATTAAACTTTTGAGATACCTGACAGATTTATTAAATCTATTTTGAAAAACAACAGAACACATAACTTTATTCTTTTTAGCTAATGTGTTTAGTATTAAGGAATTTTTTGGGATTAAGGTTAAGGGTTTTTCTGAAATGACATTTATTTTCTTTTTTAAAAAAAACTTTGCTATTTGAAAATGACTCCCTGAAGGTGTTAATATAAATACAATATCTAAATTTTTATAAAATTCATAATCTTTAAAATTCTTAAAGATCTTGCATTTAAATTTATTTTTAAATTTAAAAGTTTTTTTTAAATCTCTGTCACAAACTGATATTAAGTCAAAATTCCTTATTTTTTTCGATTTCAAAATTTTAAAGTAATAATCACCTACCCTACCGCATCCAACTAACCCAATTTTTATATTTTTCATAATTTAAAATATCTTAAAATATTTTTTCTACTTTACAATATTCCTCACTTTTTTTGAGTGAAAAATATTTAATCTATTAAAATTTGAATTTTGGAAATTATTAAATCTATCAAAAGTTCTTTTTATAAATTTAGAGTCTATGTGTTTTAACCAGTATTTATATAATCTTTCAGTATGGACATTTTGGTAGCCGCCAATTTCACGAGTAAAATTTTCATATTTATCAAATAACCAATTTTCATCGTAAAAAAAATGTTTCATAAAATAACACTCATATATCTCCTTTTTTTTAATATCTAATTTGATTTTTTTTAAGTTATTAATAATCTTCGTATAATCATTTAAGTTCTTAGGATTAATATTAAAGTTATAATTTATATGTGGATGATTCTGAGTTGCATTAATTACTGGTATTCCAAGATAAGCATATTCTATTGCCACGGATCCATATATAGTTAAAACATAATCGATACCTTCAGCAATTATTTGATGATGTGAAGTGCTATTTGGAATTTTTTTAATATTTGGAAATTTTTTTATTAGTTGGTTTACAAATTTTTCTGTGTATTGTTGATATCGTTCGTACTTATTTCCAAAAAAAGGATGATTTTTAATATAAAATTCATAATCATTTCTTCTATCATTAGAAATTTTGCCTAAAAAGCTTATCCACAAATAAAAATCTGGAAAAAAATTTTTTCCATTCAGATGAATTGAGTCTAAAAAATCATGCGTACAAATTAAGATTTTTATTTTAGAATTTTTATTTAAAACAGGTCTATTATTTTTCTTTAATTTTAAAAAAGAACTTTTTGAACGATTAACTAAACCAACTTTAGCTCCTGATTTTCCAGCTATTCTTACATTCAAATTTTTTTTTGCCATTTCAAGAGCATTTCGTTTTAATTTTTTTTCCATTTTTGAAAAATTTTTTTTGAAAAATTTAAAATCTCCATGCATTGTTGGTATCTTTTTATTAATTTTCATAACTGCTCTAGTGTTGATTATATAACTCGGTATTCCCATGTTAATTCCAATTCTAATAGGAAGTCCATACGAGTAACAAGCGTGGACACCTATTATTTGTGAGACTTTATTTATTTTAAGGTAATCTTGCCAGAACAGGAAAAGTTCTAAAAATTCTTTAAAAAAAATTTTAAAATCTTGATCTTTAACATCGAATGTTGGGATTAATCTTGACTTTAAATATGTGTCATAAATTAAATCACCAATCCATATATTATTAATCTTAAAATTTACAACATCATTGTTATCTAAATTTCTTTTTTTAAAAAATTTATTTGTTTTTCTTTGTGCTTGAAAATTTATTTTTTTGGATATGTGTGGTCTAATAAATTTTTCAACTCCAAAAGAATTATAAATTTTTTTGAATCCTAATAAAAATAGAGATGATATTTTCCATCTTAATTTTTGAAAAAAATTTAGCCTTAATGGAGATGTTATTAAACAATAATTAAAATATCCAACAATCTTTGCTCGATTTTTTAGTTTAAAGTAATTTGCTAATAAAGCTTGGCATAAATGTGATCCATGAAAACTATTATATTCTACTAATATAATATTTTTTTCATTTGATCTGTAATTAAATAATTCTTTATTTTTTTTAATTAGATGAGAATTTTTTATCATTTATTTTTTTCCAATAGCAAATAAACCTTTCGATTTGCCTTTAAGAAAATTTGGAACAAATTTTGTGTCTCCCTTGAAAGGTAAGAGGTAATAAGCTTTTAAAAATTTAAATTTGCCCTCGTACCACCATTTAGATTTACATCTCAAATTTGGCAAAATTTTTACATTTGTAAAACCTTTTGATGTTAATATATTATTCAAAGATGTATCAGTATAAGGTTTTACATGTGTAGGGTCGTCCCAAAAAGAATCTTTGCTATATCTCCAATTAGGTGTCGAAAGATATAAAAAAGAATTTTTTTTAAGAACTCTTTTACATTCATCTAAAAATAGATTGGGATTTTCAATATGTTCTAACACAGCAAGACTGACAATTAAATCAAACTCATTATCATTATTTTTAAATTTATCTTTCTCAAAGTCTATATCCATTATGTCATAATCTTCATAAATTATTCCTCTATCGACAAATTCATCCTTTAAAAATTTGTCCCCAGATCCAAGGTCTAATTCTCTCATTCCTGAAATAAGATTAAATTGGAAAAATTCTTTTAGAATAAAGTTAATTGTATCGATTTCTCTTTTTGCAGCAATAACTCTATTTTCTTTTTTCAAAGTTAGATTTCTTTGTTTAAAATAATTTTCTTTTATGTTCATGATTATTTATAATTATATAAACAAAAATTGATTTTTTTCTAACTCATTTTAAATATAGCTTATTTTTTTATATCAATTACAATAAAATGCCTTATTTAATTGCGAAAAAATAAATATGAAAAAAAATGCAATTTGTATAATTCCAGCAAGATCTGGTAGCAAAAGAATACCTCTCAAAAATATTAAAAAAATCAATAATGTGCATTTAATTGGTCATGTAATAAAGAATCTTAAATCATCTTCAATATTTAAAGATATTTTTGTAAGTACAGACTCAAACAAAATAAAAAATATATCGAAAAAATATGGTGCAAAAGTACCATTTCTTAGAGGCAAAAAATTATCAAACGATAACACAACCGTAATTAAAGTAATAGAAGATGCATTAAGAAGAATTGATTTAGATTATCAATTTGATTATGTTTGTTATATTTTTCCAACATCTATTTTTGTTAGAAAAAAATATATTATTAAAATGTATAAGCAGTTTGTTAAGAGTAAAGCAGACCACTTCATGGTAATTAAAAAATTTAATCATCCTGTTGATCGAGCTCTATATTTTCAAAATAAAAATTTAATTCCTATTAATTCTAAAAAATTTGTTTCTGGAACACAAAAATTTAAAAACTATTTTTATGATACTGGACAAATTTATTTTTCAAAAAAAAATTCAATAATTAATAGAAAGAAAATTTTTCAATCTAAAATAGATTATTACATTGAAAAGAATGAGGTAATTGATATTGATAATTTTGATGATTTTTTAAAAGCAAAAAAAAAATTTAAAAATGAAAAAAAAAAATAGTTTTTTTGAAAATCTTAAACATCCATATTTAATTGCAGAAATTTCTGCTAATCACAACGGTTCGCTTCAAACGTGTCTGAATTTAATAAAAAATGCAAAAAAAAATGGAGCTGATGCTGTTAAAATACAAACTTACGCACCAGGATCAATGACTATAAATTCAAACAGAAAAGAATTTATAATAAAAGATGGAATATGGAAAAATTATAGTTTGTGGAACTTATTTAAAAAAGCTCAAACTCCATTTCATTGGCACAAAACAATCTTTGATTATTGTAAAAAAATAAAAATTAGATGTTTTAGCTCTGCTTTTGATCAATCATCGATTGATCTTTTAGAAAAATTAAATTGCCCAATCTATAAAATTGCATCTTTTGAAATGACAGATTTTTCACTGCTTTATAAAATATCAAAAACAAAGAAACCTGTAATTATTTCTACTGGATTAAGTAATTTAGAAGAGATTAAAGATTCTGTTTCATTTTTAAAAAAAAATGGCACCAAAGAAATAGCAATTCTTTACTGTGTAAGTTCTTATCCAGCAAACGATGATGAATTTAATTTGAAAAATATAAAAATTTTAAAAGAAAAATTTAATTGTTTAATTGGTTTTTCTGATCATTCAAATAATATAGAAATAGCTAAATTAGCTTATGCAATGGGTGCTAGAATATTTGAAAAACATATTGCGTTAGAAAATCAAACAAAGGGTTTCGACATTAAATTTTCTCTAAAAGGTAAAGAATTATTATTTTTTAAAAATGAACTTTTAAAAACAAAAAAATTTTTAGGTAAATATGAATTTTATAGAAATAAAAATGAACTTAAAAATTTGAAGTTTAGAAGATCAATTTATGCAATAAAAGATATTAAGAAAAATGAAAAATTTAGTGAAAAAAATATTAAAACTATAAGACCAGCTTCTGGATTAGACCCTAAACTTTTTTTTAAAATTTTGAAAAAGAAATCCAAAAAAAATATAAAAAAAGGTTCTCCGATTAAATTAAATTATTTTTAGAATTTATAAAGATTTAGCCACATTACTGAGTCAGGATCGTGTTTATTAGGTCGCCTCTCATATAAACAATGATTTTGAACCTCATTCCACGAAACTCTATTATTTATTACTCCCAACAATAACTTATAGTATAGATGAATTTTTAATTTCATTTTTTTTCTTTTATTAAAAAATACTTTATGTTTTAAGTCTGCATTTTTATTTTTTAAATCTTTGATTGTTACTGGTTGTTTAGACCATATATTCATTTCAATTTCAGAAATAGTTTTGTCATAAAGTTTTTTTTTAAAATCTGGCATATTTCTCTCAATTTTTTTTAAATCATTTTCAATTTTTTCTATTGAAAACTTATCTTTAATATTGTTATAGCTTATATTGTTTTTGTTTAAATTTATTTTACTTTTGAAATGATTAGAATAAAAATTCTCTTTTAATTTAATTTTATGTTTGTCTGCAAAAAAATAAAATTTATTTGTATCAATAATATTGAAATTTTTTGATTTCTTTTTTTCAAAAAGGTTTTTTATAATCTTAAAATTTGGTACTGCTAAATACTTATTTAATCTTGCAAATATATTATCTAAAAGATATGAACCACCAGCTGGAATTACTGTCTTACAATTTATTTTTTTACCAATATCTATAAACTTATCAAATCTAGATCTTATAATATTATTTTTTTCTTTAATTCTATCTAAATTTATGAATGACTGAGGATATTCAGAAGCTGCACAATAAGGAATGAATGCAAGGTCAAATTTAATGTTTATTTTTTTTTTTAATTTTTTCATAATTTTCGCAATATCAGCAAGACTGTAAGGATTATCTACTTGATTATATAGTCTGATATTATCATCTATAAAGACACATGAAGTATCAAGATCATACTTTATTAAATGACTAGGTGTATTTGAGCTCGACTCTTGCGGTAGTATTATAAACTTTGATTTTTTATTTAAATTAAATATCTCAAACTCATTAAGATCAATTATAGATTCTTTTTTAAAACCACAATTAATTAAAAAACTTTTGAGTCTATTATCTTTAAATTTCTTTATGATGAGTTTAAATTTTTTTTTTTGATTTTTTTTTAATCTAATTAAAAATTTTTGATCAAAATGATCTGTATGTAAATGTGAAATATAAATAAAATCTATTTCTTTTTTTTTTAAGCTTTTAAATATCAATTTTTCTCCAGACTTTGTTCCTGCCCAAGAACCTTCATTTGCTGTATTAAGCCATGGATCTAAAAGAATTCTTAAATCTTTATTTTCAATATCCAAAAAAGAATTCCTGTAGTGTTTTACTGTGGTGCTCATTTTTTAAAAATTAGTTTAATTGTTTTTTCAAACTTTAAAATATTATCTATAAGCTTATCTCTATTATTAGAATATGCTACAATTTGTCCAAAGAATTTTGTACCGTCAGTAAATTTAAAAATTTTTTTGTCTTTTTTTATTAAAAATTCAACTTTAGAATTTTGTGGACACTTGCCAGTTGTTATTTTATTAACATATCCAGTTCTGCTACTTTCGAATATTTTTGAAATTACATGGATATTTTTTTTTTCTTTTATCTTTTTAACTCTTAATGAATTATGTAATTTAATTGTGTTCAAATCCCAATCTATACCAGTATAGATTTTTAGCATCTCAGGTAGACAAGTAGCGCCTAGTCTTGGACTTACTTCCAAAATAATTACTTTTTTATCTTCAGTAAAAATACAATCAACATTGCACGGTCCATTTTTAACGCCGAGTATATTAACGGCATTTTTGATTGTTTTTTTGATTTCTTTTACTTCATTAAAGTTAGCTAATATTTTAAAAGGAAATATATGACCTACCGGAATTTTAGAATTATTTTTAGACATTAAATCTTCATGTAAAACTATATTTTCACAATTTCCATTAATTGAAAAAGTTTGAGCACCAAATTCGATTCCTTTAATCTTTTCTTCTAAAATCACTTTTTTTTTTTTTGAAAACTTAAGAGATTTCTTTATTTTTGTATGTAAACTTTTATAATTTTTTACTTCATAAATTCCCCTACTTCCTGATGAGTCTAAAGGTTTTAATAGATAATTTTTTTTATCTTTGAAAATATTTTTTTTTAAATCTTTATTTAATAAAAAAAATTTAGGTTGATAGAAATTGTTTTTTTTTAATATTTTTCTTATCTTAAATTTATCTGTTAATATTTTTGCAACTTTAAAACTTGTACCTGGTAGTCTTAATTTTGTATTTAGATAACCTAAAGTTAGAATTCCTGCGTCTGATTGAGATAAATAAAGATAATTAATCTTTTTTTTTTTTATAAAATTAATAACTTTTTTTCTGTTGTTAAAATCAATGTTGACAAAATTTTTATCAAAATTTGCAAAACAATCTTTACTTTTATCCAATAAATAATAATTGGCACCTAATTTCTTGCATTCTAATGATATTTTGGAATGAACATGACTGCCACCAAAAAAAGCTACATTTAAACCTTTCATTAATTTAATTCAAAAATATCAATAAATTCACTTAAATTTTTCACTAACCAATATATTTTTGCATTGGAATATATATTTTTATTATGCTCCAGTTGTTTCATTAAAGTCTCTAATTCTTTTTTGTCAAATAAATTAAGTAAATTTTCATTGATTAGTTCTTTTTTAAATTTAGCTTTTTTTATTATCCATTCATTAAAAGGGACAATGTACCCAATTTTTTTTCTATTAACAAATTCAGATGAATAACCTTTGTTTGATAAAATTTTTTTTAAAATTAATTTTTGATTACTATATTTTTTTATTACATCAGGTAAGTTTAAAGCATAATTATAAATTTCTTTATCTAAAAATGGTACTCTCGCTTCTATGGAGTTTGCCATCATCATTTTATCTGATCTTAGTAAAAGTGATTGCAAATGAGATTGTGTCTCGAAAACTTGAAATTTTTTAATTTTATTATCTATATTTGGTTTATTTAATAACTTTAACCTATTCAAATGTGGATCACCAAATTTATCAGATTTAAATCTTTCAAATAATTCTAAGTCCATTTTTGATCTTAAAAAAGCTCCATTTTTTACTAGATCTAAATTATTTAAATTTTTTTTTAGAATATTTCTATATCGTTCATATCCAAAAAATAGTTCATCAGCACCCTCTCCTGTTAATAAAACAGAAATCTTTTTTTGAGCTATTTTAGAAATTTGGAATATAGCAATTGAATGTGGATGGTTTAATGGTTCATCTAAGTGATAAATCGATTTACTAAAATTACTCATAAAAAAATTTTTTGTATGACCAATTTTTTCAAATTTAAGATTTAATTTATCAGCAACATATTGTGCATAACTTAATTCATCTTTTTTAAAGTTTTTAAAAAAACTAAAAAAAAGATGCTGGATTTTTTTTTGTTTTACTGCAAACTCAGTAATAAGAGTTGAGTCGATACCCCCACTTAGCTGAATACCAAGATTTGCATCACTTTGTAATTGTAAATTAATACTTTTTGAAAATAAATTTTTAAAATTTATTGTTGCATCATTAAGATTATCTTTATTTTTTTTTTCTACAAAATTATAATAATTACTTGTCAAAAGTTTTATATATTTTTTATTTAAATCTATTTTATAGATTTTACCTGGATCAAATTTAAAAATATTTTTTATGAGTGTTTCTTTTCCAGTGATATATTTATAAAATAAAAACTCATTTAGAACTTCTTTATTTAATTTACATTTTGTTTTTTTAATTTTTACTAAAGTTTTGAGTTCTGATGAAAAAGCTAAGCTATTATTATCAATTGTATAATATAATGGTTTTACGCCTATAAAATCCCTGGCAAAATAGATACTATTCAACTTCTTGTCATAAATTGATACTGCGAAAATTCCATTGATCTTTTTGAAAAAATTTAAGCCAAATTCAATAAAACCATTCAAAAAAACTTCGGTATCACCAGAGGTTTTAAAAACATAACCTTTTTTCTCAAGTTCTTTTTTAATTTCTTTAAAATTATATAATTCACCATTGTAAACTATTGTGTATCTAGAATTTTGAGATGACATTGGTTGATTACTACCATCTGTTAAATCTATGATTTTTAATCTTGTGTGGTAAAAAATTATATTTTTTCTTAATCTAATTGCTTTCTGATTGTGAGGACCTCTATGAGATAGTGATTTGTTAATTAAAAAATTTTTTTTTAAATCTTTTATTAGATTAATTTGGCCTGCTATACCACACATCAATTTACTTAATTGAATTAAACAAGTTTGATATTTTTTTATCTTTTTTATTTATATTCTTCATTAATTTAATTGTTTTATCTGGGGCATGCTTTAAAGCTAATCTAAGAACATCCATCCAATTTACATTATTTTTAGATCTTACCTTTTCAATTTTTTTTATAATATTAAGGTATTTTTTTATTTTTAATGATTTTCTTTTTGTGTGGTTCATTTCAAAATATCTAAACACAAAACAAGTTAAAGTTCACTTTAATAATTATTATCATAACTATTTATTAAAATTTTTTTCAGTGCATAAATCAAGCCAATTGAGCTATT